>JRYE01013063.1_pt1 | contig 24974 bp, 21 predicted proteins | sample 235321 | NCBI WGS metagenome assembly JRYE01 (sample SAMN03074214, study PRJNA261473) | activated sludge metagenome | biome: Common Effluent Treatment Plant; feature: Wastewater; material: Activated sludge; isolation source: activated biomass in a lab-scale reactor treating industrial wastewater at... | reverse complement strand
AGCGGGCGCCAGCCGAGGGCGGCCATGATCGCCGGCCCGGCGAACAGGACCAGCGCCGCCCCGGTGCCCATGTAGGTACCCCACAGGCCGAGATGGAGCGGCAGGCGCGCGGCGGGCACCAGCTGCCGGATCAGCGCGGGCGCCGGCAGCACGGCGAGCAGGAAGCCGAAGCCCTCCAGCGCGCGCAGCGCCAGCAGCTCGAGCGGATGGCTCACCCACATCGCCGCGAGCGCCGACAGCGCGAGAATCGCCTGGCCGGCGATGATGCTGCGGCGCACGCCGATCGAATCGGCGGCGAGCCCGACGAGGGCGCCGACCAGCATGCCGGCGAACTGCACCATCGACAGCAGGAANNGCGCATCGCGCAGCACCGGGATGGCCGATGGAATCTTGCCGATGTGGGTGGCGGCGATCACCCCGGACAGGACGACGATGATCGCGGGCGGAAGGCGCTGGAAGCTCATGGACTCGTGCCGGGCGCGGCGAGGGGCGCAAAGCGGCCCATTGTAATCGATCGGCATGGGGCGACGACAGGCTGCCGCCCTTGGCCGGTCGCCCCGCGATCAGCCACGCAAGCCGATGGGAGGCTAAGATCGACGCTTCCCGCGGTGGAAGAAGCGCGGCGCAGTCTTTGCCCGTGAACCGCCACATCCAGAGGAGGGCCGCCCCGATGTCCATCGAACGCATAGCAAACGCCATCCGTCTCGAGTTCTCCCCCGGCAGGGAGGTGCATTCGGACCTTTCCGGCGCGGCCTTCACCGATGACTGGCTGTGGGTCGCGGGCGACGAGGCCTGCGCGGTCGACCGCCTGCGCCCGCTCGAGCCGGTGGGCGGCGAGCTGCTGCGATTCGGCGAGGGGCGCCGCTTCCCGCTCGCCGAGCTGCTCGACCTGCCCGGCGATGCGGGCGAGGAGGCCGACATCGAGGGGATGTCGGTCTCCGATGGCTACCTCTGGGTGGCGGGGTCGCACGGGCTCAAGCGCAAGAAGCCCAAGGGCGACCGTGGCGATCGGCGCAACGCACGCCGGCTCGCGAAGCTCGAGCTCGACCCCAACCGCCGCCTGCTGGCGCGCCTGCCGATCGAGACCGACGCCGACGGCGCACCCTGCGTGGTCCGGGAGACGAAGGACGGCCGGCGTGCGTCGAGGCTGAAGGGCAACGCCGAGTCCAACCTGCTGACCCGCGCGCTGGCGGACGATCCGCATTTAGGGCCGTACATGGAGATGCCGGGCAAGGACAATGGCTTCGACATCGAGGGCATCGCCGCGGACGGCCACCGGCTGCTGCTCGGACTGCGCGGACCGGTGCTGCGCGGTTGGACCGCGGTGCTCGAGATCGAGGTCGAAGCGCGGCGCAAGCACCTGCGGCTGGTGCCGCTCGACGACGAAGGCACCCTGGTCAGGAAGCATTTCCTGCAGCTCGAGGGCCTCGGGGTCCGGGATCTGCACTACGCGGGCGACGATCTTTACATCCTGGCCGGTCCGACGATGGAGCTCGACGGTGACATCCACGTCTTCAGGTGGTCGGGCGCGAAGCCCTGCCTGGCGGACAACCGCGCCCCGGTGCGCTTCGAGACCGGGGTCGAAGCCCTGCTTCCCCTGCCGCACGGGCGCGGGACCGACAAGGCCGAGGCCTTCTGCAGGCTGCCCGCCGCGCTCGCGGGGAAGGGCGCGGGCTGGATCGCGCTCTACGATGCGCCGGGTCCGGCGCGCAAGGAAGGCGAAGGCACCGTGTTCGGCGACCTGCTGCGGCGCGCCTGAGGGTGGGGCCGCGGTGCGCCTGTCGCGCGCCGCCCCCGCGCCCGGGGTGGAGGCGCGCGAGCCGGCCTCCTGCCACGCGACGAAACGCGTCAATCCGCGGCGGCGGAGGTCCAACTCGGTAGAATCGCGGGAAGCTCACTTTCCCACGCGTACATAAGGCCATGAACGAACTCACCCCCCTGAAGCAGCTTCCGCAGACCAACCTCTTTCGCAAGGGCGACGTGTTCGTGCTGTTCGGCGAACTTTTCGGGCGCGGCTACGCCACCGGCCTCGTCGACCAGGCGCGCCAGGCGGGGATGGAGATCGTCGGCATCACCGTCGGGCGGCGCGACGAGGACAACGCGCTGCGCCCGCTGAACGCGGAGGAGCTGGCCGCGGCCGAGGCCAATCTCGGCGGCAGGATCATCAACGTGCCGCTGATGGCCGGCTTCGACCTCGACGCGCCGGCGGGCGAGCCGACCCCGACCGAGCTGCTCAACCGCATGACGCTGAAGACCTGGGAGCAGGACAAGCTCGACTGGGCCTACATCGACAGATGCCGCGCGATCGGCACCGAGCGCTTCCGCAAGGCGGTGGCCGAGGTGATGGCCGCGCTCGAGGGCATCGTCGGCGCGGGCCGCAACGTGCTGTTCGCCCACACCATGGCGGGCGGCATCCCGCGCGCCAAGGTCTTCATGGTGATCGCCAACCGCATCTACAAGGGCCGCGGCGACCGCTTCATGTCGTCCCAGACCTTGCTCGACAGCGACCTCGGCAAGCTGATCCTGCAGAACTTCGACGAGGTGTCGGCGAACACCTTCCAGCATCTGATCGAAGGCAGCGCGGCGCTGCGGGCGCGCGTCGAGGCCGCCGGCGGCCAGGTGCGCTACACCGCCTACGGCTACCACGGCACCGAGATCCTGATCGACGGCCGCTACCAGTGGCAGACCTACACCAACTACACCCAGGGCTACGCCAAGATGCGGCTCGAGCGCATCGCCCGCGCGGCGTGGGCGCAGGGCGTGAAGGCGACGGTCTACAACTGCCCGGAGATCCGCACCAACTCCACCGACGTCTTCGCCGGCGTCGAGCTGCCGCTGATCTCGCTGCTCGAGGCGCTGAAGAAGGAAGGCGGCGGCGCCTGGGCCGAGGCCCAGTGGCAGGCCTGCCGCGCGCTGCTCGACGAGGGCGTCGCGCTCGAGGACGTGCTGCGCAAGCTGGCCGCCTTCCACGGCAGCGAGGTGATGCAGGCCTACCGCGACTTCGCGGCCTGGCCGATGCCCAACAGCCCGGCGCAGGCCGACCTGCAGATCGCCACCTCGGACGAGATCGTGCAGCTGCACAAGGACCGCGGCGCGCTGATCACCGACCTCCTCAGCGGCCTTGTGGTGGAGGCCACCGGCGCGCTGATCTTCCACGAGTCGGCGGCGCCCGCCGGGCCGGTGCTGTGGCTCAACCACGACATCGTCGCCCGCCAGCTCAACGCGCTGCACGCCTGAGCGCGGCCCACAGGGGCGCCGCCGGCGGAGCGGCGCCCGGCGCCGGGCTCAGCTTGCGCCGGTGAGCTGAAACGCCGACCAGTAGAAGGGGTGAGGGTACTGCTTCATCACCTTCAGCTGGGCCTGGCGCAGCGCCGCCGCCTTGCGCTTGCCCGACCGACCCCGGTAGTACTCGACCATCATGTCCTTGGTGGCCCGGTCGTCGACCTCCCACAGCGAGGCGACGATGCTGTTGACCCCCGCGAACAGGAAGCCGCGGCTGAGGCCGACGAGGTCGTCCCCCTTCGACACGTCAGCCAGCGCCGTCTCGCAGGCCGACAGCACGACGGTGTCGACCTTCAGCTCGAGGCCGTAGAGTTCGGCCACCGTCAGCACGCCGTCGTGTTCGCCGTCCTTGCTCATGTACAGGCCGGAGGCCATCGGGTCGGCCGGGTCGAACCTGCCGTGCATCGCGAGATGGAGCTCGCGATAGGACGGCGCCGCGCGCCGGAAGGCGCTCTCGCTCGCGGCCTTGCGCAGCAGCAGCTTGCTCTCCGGCACCAGGCGCGAGACCGCGGTCGACTCGGCCTGTGCGCCGGGCAGATCGGCCTGCGGGTCGCCGAGGTCGGGATTGCCGAGCACCAGCAGGGCGCCCGCCTTGGGCGGCAGCGGCTTGTCGATGAAGGCCAGCACCGAGGCGCTCGGCAGCGTCCTCAGCTCGCGGCTGGCCACCCAGTAGCCCTTGCCGTCGTGGAGCGCGGCGAAGGGGATGTAGTGCAGCGCGCCGTGGGGCACGACGGTCACGCTGCCCGTCCGCAGCGAGCCCTGCACCGGCCGGACCAGGAGATCGTAGGCGGCGCGCGCGGCGACGCCGACGCCGCTCGCCCGCGGATCCTGCAGCTGGCGCCGGAAGCGCGGCAGCTGCCGGTTCACCGCCGCGGCGTCGAGCGCCTTCGCGACCAGGGCCTCGCGGGTGACGACGAAGACGATCAGGGTGTCGCCCTCGCCGTAGTACTCGAGCAGGGTTTCGTCCGCTGCGAGCCGCTGCTGCACCTCGCTTGCCCGCACGCTGGGGACGCTGAGCAGCGACGACAGTTCGGCCGAGTCGCCCGCCAGCGTCTGCAGCGCGGCGGCGCTCGCCTTGCGCGTGCCGCCGCCCCGGGTCTCGGCCTTGAGGTCCTCGAGCTGGCTGCTGAAATAGGCGCGATCGAAGCGCTCGCGCGCGGCGGCGAGGCGTCCTCCGATCGTCGCGCCGCCCGCCTGCCTGGACGCCAGCACGTCGACCAGCGCCCGCGCCTTGGCGCGCTCGGCGTACTCGAAGGCCTCCGCATGGCGCCCGGCAGCGACCAGTTGCGCGACCAGCACGCGGTAGACCTCGCCCTTGTCCGAGGCGTAGCCCATCCGCCCGGCCTCGGAGTCGAGCGCGGCGCGCTCCTTCTCGAGGATGTCGACCGCGGCCTGCAGATGGGTGATCGCGGTCGCCGCCTCGCCCCGGCGCAGCGCCAGCAGGCCGAGGCGGTGATGCGCCACGCGGACCAGCCCGAGCGGGATCAGCCGCTGGCCGGCGAGGGCCAGGATCTCTTCATAGCTCCGGGCGGCCTCGTCGTGCAGGCCGGCCTCGTAGGCGCAGTACGACTGGTAGCGCAGCCATTCCACCGCCTGCAGCTGCTGCATGCGGCTGATGTCGCCGCCGTAGAGGGCGTCGAGCGGCAGCTTGAGCAGGGACAGCAGGCCGACGTCGGTGTGCTTCAACAGCGAGGACTCCGCCACCTCCGCATGGCAGCGCGCGTAGTCGCCGCGCGCCCAGTGGACGTAGGCCTTGCCGAGCGCACGCGATCTCAGGCTGAACGCCGCGGTCAGGGTGTTGAGGCCGTGGGCCGACTCGCTCTCCTCGAGGAAGCGGGCGACGTTCTCCGACAGGCCGCCGTTCGCCTTCTGCGCCTTGACGAGGATCGGCATCGCCATCGACTTCAGGAAGTAGGCCGTTTCCTTGTCCGTCGATAAGGTGAGTGCGGCCGATTCGCGGTCGAACACCGGCTGCAGGTTGTCGATGACCTCCGCGTAGCGCCCCTGTTCGAGCAGGAACTCGTTCATGCGGACCGACAGGATCGCCTCCTGGCGCCCGAAGCCGCGCTCGTGCTGAGGCATGACCATCGAGCGGATGGTTTCGCTGTCCTTCGTCTTCAGCGCGCGGGTGACGGCGTTCTGCGGTCCGCTGCTGCGCTCGGCCACGTAGGCCTCGAGCGCCTCGCGGTTGGCGCGCGAGAGCGCCTTGAAGGCGTCGATGCAGCGCACCGCATTGTGCTGGTCGCTGACCTGCATCAGCCCGTCGCAGAAGGCCGCCGCGTACACGCGCTGGGGGGCGGGGGTGGCGGCCGTCTTGTGCTCGAAATAGGTCTCGAGGGGCTTGCCGGAGGCATGGAAGCGCTCGACCTCGCCGAGCGGGTCCCACGCCCAGGCGGGCTCGCTGTGCGGGTTCGGTGCCACCGTCGCGCACGCGGCGAGGGTGAGGGAGGCGCCCACGAGCAGGGCGCAGTGGCGAAGACGCATTCCGGGTCTCTCTTGGTTGGCGGGTGGGGCGGCGCGGCAGGCGGGCGGAAAGCGGGCCCGATCGGGGCCGGCCGGCATGGAGAGTAGGGCGAGCGGCGCGGCCAGCGATGGGCGGGCGCACGCCGAGCGTGCAGTTTTCAACACCGGACGCGAATAAGGTGCAGTGCGGCTCCCGTTCGCGGGCCATGAGCACGACATAATGGCGGCGCCGTTTCGCCGCCTGCCCACGCGAAGCGTCGAACACCTGCGTGGAGGAGACGATGCGGATCCCTGTCCTTGTGCTTGCACTCAGCCTGCTGGGCTGTTCCCCCCTTGCGATCGACCCGGTGAGCCCGCAGCAGCTGGCGGAATTCCAGCGCTACAACGAGGAGGGCGCCCGCCTGCGCGGCGAGTTCGAGCGGCTGCGCGATCTCGGCCGTGTGGAAGAGGCGGAGGCCGCCGCCCGGCTGCTCGAGCAGCATGAGCGGACGATGCCGCCCGCCCTGCGCGCGGCGGTCCAGCGCAGCGGCGTGAGCGTGCCCGGGAACGCCTGGTCGGTGGCGAAGCAGGCGGCGCTCGAGCGCGCCCTCGCCCAACTCGAGCCCGAGCGGCCCGCACCGCTGTTCGTCCAGCCGGAGCAGATGGTGGGCGAGGCGGAGACCGTTTCCGACGAAGGCAAGCTCGTGCTTGCGCAAGACCAGCGGGTCCTGCTGGTCGAGGCGGCCGTTGCCGGGCAGGCGCAGGACTGGGCCACCGCCGAAGCCAGGTTCGACGCGGCGCGCGCGCTCGGCGCCTCGCCGCACATCAGCCTTGCGCGCGGCGACCTCGAGGCGAAGCGGGGGCGGCTGGAGGTCGCGCTGGGGCATTATCAGCGCGCCGAGCGCGAGGCAGCCGAATCCGCCGGGCCGCGCTCGGCGTTGATCGCGCCGGCGCTCTGGCGCCAGGCCGATGTGCTGATGCGACAGGGCGAGCGCAAAGCCGCCGTCGCCCTCAACGAGCGGGCGCTGGGCGTGCTCGACGCGGCCGCGCAGGTGCTCGCCGCGAGCGAGGTGCCGATGCGGGCCAAGGAGATGATCGCCGCGATGGAGGCCAAGGGCCTGTGGACGACGCCCGGCGGCAAGACGCCGGAGGCCACGCTGTACGCCGCCATCATCCGCGAGATCGCCGCCAAGGGGAAGGCGGCTCGCTTCAGCAAGGTCGAGCGCGGCCTCTTCGCCGCGACGGAGGTGGCATGATCGCCAACGACATCCGCTTTGCGGTTGGCTATGCCCGGCGCTCGACCGACCTGCAGGAGCGGTCGCTTCCCGACCAGAAGGCGGCGGTCGAGCGCTGGGCTCGTGATCACGGATTCCGCATCCTCCGGTGGTTCGTGGACGACGCCATCAGCGGCACCAGTGCCCGGGGTCGCGACCAGTTCACCCGCCTCATCCATGAGGCGGAGAACGGGCGCGACTTCGATGCGGTGCTGTGCTACGACATGTCCCGGTTCTCGCGCGGCGGCACCAACGAAACCGGCTACTACATCCACCGCCTCCGTCTGGCTGGCGTCGAGACACACTTCACCGCCGAAGGCATCCCCGACGGCGATGAAGGCGAACTGCTCCAAGGCGTGAAGTCGTGGCAGGCCCGCCAGTACTCGGTGAAACTCTCGCGTGACAGCATTCGCGGCCAGCATTCGACGGTGACCGTGAAGCACAGTGCGATGGGCGGGCGCTCCCCCTACGGCTACGACCGCCAGTATGTGTCCGCCAACGGGCAGGTGCTCAAGACCGTCCGGACGCTCCCCGATGGCCGTCGCCAGGAGTTCGGCCCCGACGGTCGGCACCTGCGCTTCATCGACCCGAGGGAGAAACTCCCCAAGAAGATGAAGTCGGACATCGTGCGGCTCATTCCTGGCGACCCGAAGCACATTGCCGTCGTGCGCGACATCTTCGACATGTGCGCCAAGGGGCTGGGCTTCCGGTCGATCCTCATCGCGCTCAACGCCAAGGGCATTGAAGGCCCGATGCACGCCCGCTGGAACCAGATGGCGGTGAAGTCGATCCTCCAGAACCCGTGCTATCGCGGGGCGCTGGCGTGGAACCGCCGCACGTTCGGCAAGATCCATGAGGTGGCGTCCGACGGGTCGGCCATCCCGAAGAAGGTGGCGAAGACGACGCGCAACCCCAAGGACCGCTGGATCGTCATCGAGAACGTCCATGAGGCGATCGTGCCGCCGAACCTGTTCTGGAAGGCGCACCAGCAAATGGCCGAGCGCCGCAACGCTGGTGGCCTGGCCCGCCCGACGCAGCGGTATCTGCTGTCCGGGATCGTGCGGTGCAAGCACTGCGGCCACAACTTCTGGGGCTGCGTGCTGAAGAATAACGCGGGCGAGATCCGGTACTACGCCGACGGTGGCTACCGGGCGCAGGGGATCGGCGTCTGCAAAGCGACGCACATCCAAGCCGCCGCGCTTGACCGCTGGGTGCTGGAACAACTGCGGACCACCTTCCTGGCCGACAAGGCCGGGGTGGAGCGGGCCATCGAGCAGTTCGTGAAGGCAGCGTGCGGACGTGGCGCGGCCGCGAAGGCGCAACCGGACCGCAGCAGAGAACTGGCTGACCTGAACAAGCGGATCAAGGCGACGGTCGCGCTGCTTTCCGACAGCGACCTCGCCGATGTTGGCGAACTGCGGGCTGCGCTGGTGGATCTGAAGCGCCGCCGCGAGACGCTCGAGGCCGACGTGGCCAACAAGCCCGCGTCTCCAAAGTCGATAGACCCCGATCGCCTCCGCGCTTGGGCACGCGAGCAGGTCGCCGGGCTCATGCAGGCCCTCAAGCCCGGCACGCCGATGATGGAGGCACGCGCGGCCGTCCACGCGTTCGTCCCGAAAATCGAGATTGATCCCGACCGCAAGGTGGGTACGCTGTTCCTGCCGCGAGACACGTGCAGCGCCCTTCAATCAGCTTTTGTCAGACGGGATACGAGCGCATCCTCGATCCATTCATGGACCGTGCTCGTCGCCGATCGCTTGGGATCGCCCAGGTGATCGAGCAGCGGCGTCTCAAAGGGCGTGACGATGCCGACAACATCGCTCACGTCCTCCACAATCTCCGGCAGGTCCGTCCCACCCGCGTATGAGGTCTTTCCTGTGAATGCCATGGTTGGTCTTCCTTTCTTCGAGTGCTTTCAACCTGCGAGGCACGCGCGTGCGTGCGGAACTCGTTTGCGATGGAACCGATCGACGCGAGTCGTCCGGTCAGGCGCTCAGCGTCCCGTTCTCTTCCGTGGTGGCGCGCCGGAGCCTGAGGTATCGCAGGAGCGCGCCGCGATCGCCGGTGCGTGCTTCCTCCGCCGCACGCTCGAGCGACGCCTCCGAGACAAACTCCTGATCCTCCAACACGCCCGAGGCGTGGACCTTCGCCCGCGAGGTCGCGAAGAGATGCGGTTTGCGACGCTTGAGGTCACGGACCACGCTCTCGACGTCCCGAGACCTGCGCTCATCGCCCGGCTCGGCCATCGCCCGCTCGATGAGCACGCGTGACGTGTCCATGTCGATCGTGCGGCTCTCCAGTAGCGCCTGGTCGATCGCCCGACGCTGCTCGCTCCGCGAGAGTTCCGCCGTCGTCTCCTCCAGACGCGAACGCATGGAGGCGAGTGCCCTCTCGAGCGACTCGACCAGGTCCTGCGCGTGCACGGCCTTGGTCTTCCAGTGCGCGGCCTCCAACTCGCGGGCCATCGCCGCCCCGACCGAGTCCGCGGGACAGGCCGGCTCCTGCTTCCTGTCGCCCACGTCCGAATCTTCCGGCACGTCAGGCTCGGCCACGGGTTCAGTCGTGGGCGTCGATCGATCCGGATTTTCTCCGTTGTGCGCGGCCGCAATGGCCAACTCAGTGCCCTCTATCTCGTGTGTCAAATCTTCACGTGTCATCGCCTGCTCCTTTGATTCGTTCTGTTCACACACGTCCGCGATCACCTCCGCCCTGACGCCGGTATTCATCTGCGACTCACGTCAGCCCGTCGTCATCGCGTCCGTACCCGAGTTCGTCGAGCACGCGCTCTCGCGGCACGCCCAGCGTCACCTTCTCGCTCGCCGCGCGGACCGCCTGATCGACATCCACCGGCACGGGGTCCTCCCACTGCACGCGCACGTCCCGGTCCGAGACCCGCGTCGCGAGCACCTCCGCCGCGTCGAGCGCTTGGAGCACCATCGCCGACATCCGGCTCATCCCCCCGCCATACGTCACGCGCTTGCGGGCCGTCCTCGTGAGCAGGCCCATCAGCGTGATCCGCAGCGCGGTCGCGCTCGTCAGGTTTCCGAGTTTCGCCCGCACCACACCACTCGCGAGCGGCGGCACGCCCGAGGACTTGTCCATCGCCTCACGAATCTCCTGGATGTGCTCGCGCTCGCTGGGGCTGTCGCCGTCGCCGCCGAAGGGAATGACCTCCGCCTGCGGGTTGTCCGTCGCCCAGATCTGCCCCGGGCCGACGAACATCGTCTCGGCACCCTCGATCCCCTTGGCGAGAAACATCTTGAACGACTGCAGCGTCACGCGATACGCCCGATCGCTCAGCCTCGTGTTGAGTTCGTCCTGCAGCGGGATCAGCGGCTCGACGTCGCCCTGGCCCGTGTACTGAAACGGCTGCGCGATGTTCTGGATGTGCACCACCGGCACCACACCCGGCGTCAGCCCCCACGCCTCGTCCACCACCAGTTTCCCGCACGTGTACACCTGGCGATGCGACGACGAGAGGATCTCCACCGTCTCATCGCTCGCCGGCCCCGTGCCGTCGTTCCACGACTTCGGCGTCCAATCTCCACGGAGCCACGCCCGCACAGAAAACGACGACTCCCGCGTGCTCTCGCGCTCGATCCCGCCCCCGCCTCCCGTCGACGACCCGCTCGGGCCCCCAGCGACCTGCTGACGCACGACGTACGCCCGCATCGTGCGAAAGTCGCTCGGGTCGAGCATCGCCACGCCACGCCGCGGCTCGATCACCTCGATCCGCAGGAGGTCCTCGTGCCGGAGCGCGTGCAATACCTCGTCGAGCGCCGAGCCATCACGATCCATGCTCTGCGCCCCACTATCGTCATTGAACGGCATTGCGTCGCCCGGACTCCCGGCCCGTGCCGCGATCCGCCCGGCCACACGCCCCGCCAATCGACGAAGTCCGGCCTCGTCTGCTCGCAACACGAGATCGATGTGCCCATACACATGCCCAAGCAGTGCCATGTCCTGCAGGAGCGCGATCCCACCCGACCGCTCCCACACCGCGTCGAGCACACGCTCGATCACGTCCCGCATCGCCGCCGATCGCGCCGCCGAGACCAGGCGCACCGGCCGCCCGAACATGAAGTCCACCATCGTCTGCACGCGCCAGGCGATGTCGTTCTCCACGACCACCTCGCGCCGCTTCTTCGCCTGATCGAACGACCACGCCGAGAGACCCGATCCAGGCCGACCGACGATCCGCGAGGGAAGCCCCACTTCCTGCGCCAATCGATACCACTTTCCCGAGCCCGACCGCGAGCCACGCTCGAGTATCGTGGGAACGAGCGTGTTGCGGTAGTACGACCACAACCTCGACATCCGAGGCTGGGCGTGCGTCGCGTGATCGTGGAGCGCCCGCGCCAGCATGCCCTCGTCAACTCCATCACCCTGGAACGTCTGCAACTGATATCCCGAGTTCGACATGCGGCACACTCCACAGGGGTCTTGGCCGATCGCCGGCCGGTGCTCGTGACAGGTCTCGAGGGGCGGCGCCACGCGGTCCCTCCACCAGACACCCCCGAACGTCGCCTCTGCGCGCGCACGGCACAACACCTCGCGCAGGGCGCAAGCCGAACTCAGAAAGAAATCAGTGTCACACCCTCACCCGATCACTCGTGGCCACAAATCGGTTGGCCTCGAGTTCCAGCACGCTCAACGCGCGCCCGCGTGCGGCGACAGAATCGTCAACAACTCCTGGTGGATCAGCCCATTCGACGCCACCACGAACCTCGCGTCGAGCGTGCGGCGCCCCGTCCAGTCGCTCTGCAATCCCCCGGCCTCGTGCATGATGCAGTCGAACGGCGCGATGTCCCACGCCGACACGCCGAACTGGATTGCCCCGTCCACGCGCCCCGTCGCCACAAGCGCGAAGGCGTCCGCGTCGCTCCAACCCTGCGTTCGGCCTGCCGCCATCACCAGCCGATCGAACGCGCCCCACCGGTCGCTCCGCCGGAACTGACGCGGCTGCGCGATCTCCAGCCACGCCTCGGCGAGCGTCGGCGTCACGCTCACGCGTGCCGGCATCTCCTTCTCGTTTCGTGCCGTCTGCCAGAACGCCCCTCCGCCCTCATGCGCCCACAGCCGCTCGCCCATTCCGGGCAACTCCACCACGCCGCCGACGCTTCGCCCGGCAAACTCCAGCCCGATGAGCACGGCATAACTCGGAATCCCGCGACTGAACGATCGTGTGCCATCGATCGGGTCCACGATCCACGTGAACCCCTCATCGTTCTTGGGTTTGCTGTGCCCGAACTCCTCCCCAAGTATGCCGTCGTCGGGAAAGCCCGCCTGGATCCCCGCCCGGATCAACTCCTCCGACTTCTTGTCCGCGATCGTCACCGGCGAGCCGTCGGACTTCTCGTCCACCGCAAGATCCGGACTCTGAAAGTACCGCAGCGTGAGCGCCCCGGCCTCACACGCCAATCGACGCGCCAACTCCAGTCGAGCCACCACGGCGGACGTATCCACAGCATTCGTCACAATCGGCATACCGAAGTATCGACCCGATCACGCCGGAACACCAGCAGACGCACGTCCTCGACGCACAAAATCCACCTACTTCGAGAACGCAACTCGTATGGATCATCCCCCACCCCGTATCCAGATGCCAGATCCACGATGCCCGAAGCCTCTCTCCCCAATACCCTCGTCCATGACCACCACACCTCTGAAGGGACGCGTCGCCATCATCACCGGGGCCACCGCCGGCATCGGGCTCGCCATCGCCCATGATTTCGCCCGCCTCGGGGCCGCCCTCGTCCTCAACGGCCGGCGGGGCGAGCGCCTCGATGCCATCGCGAATGAACTCCCCACGACCTGCGCGAATGTCGCCGGCGATTGCGCCGATGACGTCACCATCCGCGCCATGCTCGACGCCGGACGAACGCTCGCGTTGGGCCGCGCCGCGGACCTCGTTGTCATCAACGCCGGACGAGGCCTCCGCGGGAGCGTTCTCGATAGCGACGCCGCGCAGTGGGAGGACATGATCCGCACCAACCTCCTCGCGGCGGCCAAACTCCTCCGCGAGAGCGCCAAGTCCATGCTCGCTGATATCGAGAAACCGAACGGAACGAACTCCGGCGCCAAGACACTCGCCTCGCCACGCGACATCGTTGTCCTCGGCTCCACCGTCGGACGCCACATCTCGCCCTTCTCATCCATGTATGGCAGCACCAAGTTCGCCGCCAACTCTCTCGCCGAGGCCGCCCGGCGTGAACTCGGGCCCAAGGGCATCCGCGTCACACTCATCGAGCCGGGCTTCGTCGTCAGCGAGTTCCAGGGCGTCGCGGGGTATGACCCCTCGTGGTTCGAGAGCATCAAGGAACGCATCGGCCCGCCGCTCACCCCCGACGACGTCGCACGCAGCGTCAGTTTCGTCGTCACCCAACCGCCAGCCGTCCACGTGAGCGATGTCCTCATCCGCCCCACGCGCCAGGACTATCCGTAACTCGTGGGACGGGCGCCCCGCACCCTTCGCACACCTTCCCGTCCTCGCCCGCACCGCGCCCGCAATACGCGCACGTCGATCGCGCCGCGGGTCGCACACCGCTCGCACGGGAAGCCGCCGCACGCATCTCCCGATCCACGCGCCTCGCCTCGGCCGCCTCTTGCTCCAGTCGCCTCCCCAACTTGTTCGATTGGATCGCGCCGAAGATCGCGAACGCCGCCATACCCAAGGGCACAAGCACGATCCACTTCGGCGCACCAAACGGCCTCATCCCAATAACAAAGGCCATGCCGACGCAAAACACTGAGAAGAAAACCGCCCCGCCGATCCCCATCCGCCGGACCTCCGGAAACCGATAGTCCGTTGCCCGAAACTGATCGTTATTCCGATTCCACGCCATCGCGTCACCTCGCGTCACTCGGACAAGCCAGAGACCTCACCCTCACGTCACACGAAAGCACGAACGTCTTTCATAGTTGGGAGTTGAAGGGCCCACCAGTCACTATTGCTCCGGATGTTATCGGACGATACTCTCCCTCGGTCGAAATAGACGTGTGCTCGCCACCACACAGCGAACAATCTCCACTCGCCATTCTGCCGATACTCCAGATTTCACACGACAGGCTTCCTCCTGCCATCATTCACTTCAGGAAAGCGTTCCACCATGGCCCAGAACGATGTCTTCGGTGATGCCCTCAAGCGCCTCGATGCCGCCGCGACCGTCATGAATGGCACGGTCCACCCCGAGACCATCGCCCGTCTCCGCGTCCCCAAGCAGTTTCTCGAGGTCAGCATCCCCGTCCGCATGGACGACGGATCTCTCCGGGTCTTCACCGGCTATCGCTGCCGATTCGATGACACCCGTGGCCCCGCCAAGGGCGGCATCCGATTCCATCAGGACGTCTCCCAGTCCGAGGTCAAGGCCCTTGCCTTCTGGATGACCTTCAAGTGTGCCGTTGCCGGCCTGCCCTTCGGCGGCGGGAAAGGTGGCGTCATCGTCGACCCCTACACGCTCTCCCACGCCGAACTCGAACGACTTAGCCGAGGCTACATGAAGGCCATCGCCCACCACGTCGGCCAGGACCTCGATGTCCCAGCCCCCGATGTCAACACCAACGCCACCATCATGGCCTGGATGAGCGACGAGTACAACCGCGTCATGAATCGCATCGAGCCGGGCGTCATCACCGGAAAGCCCGTCGCCATGGGCGGATCCCTCGGCCGCGACGACGCCACCGCGCGCGGCGGCTATTACATCCTCAAGGAACTCGAACGCGAACTCGGCTGGGACCCCAAGAAGCAGACCCGCACCGTCGCCATCCAGGGCTTCGGGAACGCCGGCGAGCACTTCGCCCGACTCGCCCATGCCGACGGCTACAAGATCGTCGCCATCAGCGATCACCGCGGAGCCGTCATCAACCCCACCGGCCTCGACATCGCCCATCACATCAAGCACAAGCACGAGACCGGCAAGGTCGAGCCTCTCACCCCCGAGGGGCGGCACTCTGACAACACCGAACTCCTCGCCATGGACGTGGACCTCCTCGTCCCCGCCGCCATTGAGAACGTCATCACAAGCGCCAACGCAAGCAACGTCAAGGCCAAGGTCATCCTCGAACTCGCCAACGGGCCCATCAACCCCGAGGCCGACGCCATCCTCAACTCGAAGAAGACCATGGTCATCCCCGACATCCTCGCCAACTCCGGCGGGGTGACCGTCTCCTACTTCGAATGGACCCAGAACAAGTCCGGTTTCTACTGGACCATCGAGGACGTCCACCAGCGCCTCGCCGAACGCATGCGCCGCGAGTTCAACGCCGTCTACCACCTCCACAAGGCCAAGAGCGTGGACATGCGCACCGCCGCCTACGCCCACGCCCTCAAGCGCATCGCCGACGCCATGGAAGGCATGGGCACCGCCAAACTCTTCTCCACCAAACGCTGAACCGCGACGCCGGACTCGCGTGCGCCCACGCCGCGCCCTCCCTACCTTTCGCCGGTGTACCAACTCCTCCTGACCGCGAAGTATCTCACCAGCAAGATCATGCCCCTTCTGGCGGCGTGCGCGGTCGCCCTCTGCGCCGCCATGGTCCTCATCGTCTGGTCCGTCATGGGCGGCTTCCTCGACATGCTCATCACCTCGGGGCGCACGATCCAGAGCGACCTCGCCCTCTACTGGCCCAATGCCGGCATCCCGTACTACCAGGAACTCGTCGACGAACTCGAGAAAGACCCCGCCGTCGACGCCGCCGCACCCACCATCGAGACCTTCGGCCTCATCATCCTCCCCAACGACCTCAAGCGCGCCGTCCAGGTCCGGGGCGTCGATGGCAAGTCCTACGCCCGCGTCTCGTCCTACAAGGACATCCTCTGGTGGCGCCCCATCACCACACCAGGCCGACACGACAAACAACGCGAGGACCTCCGCCTCCACGACCCCATCCTCCGCGTCCCCGCGAAGGTCCTTCTCGAGCAGGGCCTCACCCTTCAACGCCTCGACCCCAAGACCCACAAACCAGAACCCGCCGCCGTCCTCGGCATCGCCGTCAGCGGGCTGAATCGCCGCACCGACGCCGGCATCTGGGAACCCCTCGCCGTCACTCGCGCCCAATCAAACGGCACCATCGACTTCGCCGACACCTTCATGCCCCGCGACGGCTACGTCACCATCAACGTCGTCCCCCTCGACGCCAGGGGCAACAGTGTCGAACTCTCCACGATGCGTCTCCCCGTTGCCAATGAGTTCGCCTCGGGCGTCGCCGATGCCGATACCAGCGTTGTCTTCGTCCGCCTCGACGCCCTCCAGCGCGCCCTTAAACTCAACGAGGCGCCGAAGATCAGCCCTACCGACACGCCCTACAAGGTCGTCGTTGACCCCACGACGGGCAAGGAGACCTTCGTCCTCGATGTCGCGCCCGCCGGAACCATCCCCGCCCGCGCCACCCACATCCTCATCAAGGGCCAGGGGAGCGTCAGGACCGAGCCCGAGTCGCGAGCCTTGAAGGACGCCTGTCTCGCCGTCTACGCCGACTTTGCCGAGCGCCACAAAGGCGAAGTCCCGGGTCTTTCCCAGATCCAGGCCATGACCTGGCGTGAACAGAACCAGACCATGATCGACGCCGTCCAGAACGAGCAGGTCCTCCTCCTCGTTCTCTTTGGCATCATCTCCTTCGTCGCCGTCATGCTCATCCTCGCCATCTTCTGGTCCATGGTCGCCGAACGCACCAAGGACATCGGCACGATCCGCGCTATCGGCGCCAGCCGCGCGGGGATCGCCGGCATCTGGGTCTGCTACGGCTGTGCCATCGGACTCGTCGGCGGCGCCGCGGGCCTCGGCATCGCATACGCCATCGTCAGCAACATCAATCCCATCCACGAGTGGCTCGGGCGACAACTCGGCATCGTCATCTGGAAGCCCTCCGTCTACGTCTTCGACACCATCCCTCACACCGTGCGCCCACTCGACGCCCTCTGGGTCTTCGCCCTCGCCGTCCTCGCCTCCGCCGGCGGCGCACTCATTCCCGCCATCCGTGCCGCCCTCATGGACCCCGTCAAGGCCCTCCGCTTCGAGTAATCCGCACCATCGAACCACATCCATGCCCCTCCTTGCCGCCCACAATCTCCACAAGACCTACCGCCTCGGAAAGGTGAATGTCCCCGTGCTCAAAGGTGTGGACATCGCCGTCGAGGAGGGCGAGTTCGTCGCTATCCTCGGCGCCTCGGGCTCGGGCAAGAGCACGCTCCTCCACCTCCTCGGCGGACTCGATCGCCCCGATAAAGACACCAAGGCCTCCATCGAATACTCCGGCACGCCCCTCAGCCTCATGAGCCACGCCAGGCTCGATCACTACCGACGCGCCGAAGTCGGCTTCGTCTTCCAGTTCTATCACCTGCTCCCCGAACTCACCGTCATGGGCAACGTCCTCATCGCCGCCATGATCCGCCAGGGACTCACCGGCTACCTCTCCGCTCGCGCCGCCGCACGACAGCACGCCGAACGCCTCCTCGACCAGGTCGGGCTCGCCCACCGCCTCAATCACCGCCCACGCGAACTCTCCGGCGGCGAACGCCAGCGCGTCGCCATCGCACGCGCCCTCGTCAATAAACCCCGGATCCTCCTCGCCGACGAGCCGACCGGAAACCTCGACCGGAACACCGGCGGCACCATCCTCGACATGCTCGAGAACCTGCGAAACGACCTCAATCTCACCCTCGTCGTCGTCACCCACGACGCCACCACCGCCGCACGGGCACGACGCGTCGTCGAACTCGACAGCGGCACGCTCCGCGCCTCGAAGGCGTGAACGCCCAGCTCGATCGACCTACTTCGGCGAAGCCGCCGCATCGGGCAGCCGGAATGCCCCGCCCCCGCCGCGAGACTCATCCCCGCGCGCCTGGATCTCCCTGAGTTTCGCGAGATATTCCATCACCACAATCACGAACGTCGCGTGGCTCCACGTGAGCGGGCTCACGCTCATCGGCGCGCCCGTGTACGGGTGGAACTGCTCCGCCATCACCCCCGACGCCTCCGCACGCTTCGCCGACCACTCGAGCAACTCTGCCGCCGGCGCCAGATCCGCCTCGGTCTTCGCCAGCGCGATCACGTGCTGCGCCTGCCACAGCGTGCAGATCACCCACGGATTCCCCGGCACCCGATCCACCTTCTCCCGCTCGACCTGGTGGTAATAGTCACGCTCGTACCGCGCGCACCCGCCCACGTCCGTCTTGACCCAAAGCCGCTCACGCAGCGATCTCATCTCCTGCCGCACACGTTCGTCGTCGGGCGCGAGCGCCCCGAACGCGAAGATCGAGAAGTTCGCCGAGTCCGCCGTCATGTCCAGGCGATACCGCCCATCGCTCATCGCCACGGCCATTCGCGCGAAGCGTCCCTGCTCGGGGTTCCAGAGATGCCGCAGCATCGCCTCACGCATGTCGCGCGCCCCTTCTCGAAAGTGCGACGCCCGGTCATGCTCGCCGAAGTCGCTCGCGAACTCCGCCGCCGCGTCCAGGGCGCCGATCGTCGTCGCCACCGTGAACAGGTGGATCCCCCGCCGCTCCTCCCACAGATCCCACGACGCCTTGGGCAAGCCGTTCGCGTCCCGATACTTCAGCATCCACTCCCCGGGCCTCACCACCAGCGACGTGTACAACGGCTTGATGAACTCGACATCCCGATACACCTCGAAGTGCCGCCGGAGCGCCCACAACACCAGCGATGTCTCGTCCTGCTGGATCGGCAGAATCCGCTGGCCCTCGATCATCCACGGGTGCCAACTGCTCGCCAGCTCCCCCGTCGGCGTGTACTTGTGCAGGAAATACGGCTCGTCCTTGATCGCGCGCGCGCAGTACCTGAAAAAACTCCGCGACAACTCGCTCTGCCCGGCGAGAATCAACGCGTACGCCACCAGCGCTCCGTCGCGGGGCCAGCAGTACGAGTAGTGATCCCCGCCGAACTGTGTGATGTCGCTGTCGTTCGCCGCGATGATCGCCCCGCCGTTGTCCACCTGTGTCCGCAGCACGAGCATGCTCCGGTGGAACTGCTCCGAGGCCGCCGCCGACAACACCCCCGTCTCGATGTTCTCTTTGCGCACCCACAGGCGCCAATAGTGCTCCGTCCGCGCGATCAGCCGATCCGCGCCCTTCTCCAGGATCCTCTTGTTGAGCGCCTTCACCTCGCCATACGAGTGCCCGCACGCCATCCACATCGTCAGGCTCGAACGACCATTCGGCGGCACCTGCAGATCGAACCCGATCGTCGCGTCCACCGATCCCTGGCTGATCGCGTTCCGACCCAGCCGCCCGTCCTCCGCGTCTCGCCACGTCCCCTCGTGCCCGCCCACACGCTTCGTGCCGATCGCCCAGTTGTCGATCCCGCACTTGTTCTCGTCGCACGCGTTGAACAGAAAGTACGAGTCGTCCTTGTACACCACGACCGACGCCGTCGCCGGGTCATAGTTCGCCGTGTCCCCTACGGGCGTTCCACGCACCGAAAGGTCCCAGTGCGCGAACACCTTCACATCCCGATCCCGCCCGCGAAGGTCCCGCACCACGCACTTGCGGAAGAACGCCGGCTCGTGGAAATCCACCGCATCGTGGCACACCACCTCCAGCCCCAACCCCTCGTGCACCAGCCGGACCTCCGTCACCAGCGTGTCCGCCTTGTACTTCAGTTCCCGCGTCCAACCCGGCTCCTCGATCCACGCGAACGCCCCATCCGCCCACACCCCGAATCGCTGGATGTGTCCGTCCGTGTGGTTGTAGCGACCCACGTTCGGGAAATAGATATCCCGAACCCGGTAGAACCGGTCGAACGTGATCAGCAGGCTTCCATTTCCAACCGGAATATCGCGCGGCATCGTGGGTCCAACTCTCCAGCCAAACTCTACTCGCGCGCGGCCACACCACGCGCCTCCACCGTACATCGACCATCCAACCACCCCATATCCAGCCCGATATCCGCCCACCAGACACACGCCGACCACTCGACCCCCCGAACCTATCCTCCACCATGCCACTCACTCGCGAACAGATCGCCCAACGAGCCGCCCGCGAACTCAAGGACGGCTACATCGTCAACCTCGGCATCGGCGTCCCCACACTCGTCGCCAACTTCGTCCCCAGAGGCATCGATGTCTGGCTCCAATCCGAGAACGGGCTCCTGGGCATCGGACCCTTTCCCAAGGACAAAGACGTCGACGCCGACCTCATCAACGCCGGCAAGCAGACCGTCACCGCACGCACCGGAGCCGCATTCTTCTCCTCCGCTGACTCCTTCGCCATGATCCGAGGCGGACACATCGACCTCTGCATCCTCGGCGCCATGCAGGTCTCCGAGCACGGCGACATCGCCAACTGGATGGTTCCAGGCAAAATGGTCAAGGGCATGGGCGGCGCCATGGACCTCGTCGCCGGCGTCAAACGCACCATCGTCGCCATGGAACACACCGTCAAGGGCAAGCCCAAAATCCTTAAGCAGTGCTCACTCCCCCTCACCGGAAAACGCTGCATCGACATGATCATCACCGACCTCGCCGTTCTCGAGATGAACCACGACACCCAGCGCTTCACTCTCACCGAACTCGCCCCGGGCGCCACCATCGACGAGGTCAAGGCCCAGACCGAGGCCCAGATCGACATCGCGGACAACGTCGCGACGATCGCCGTCTAAATCGCCCTCTCCAAGCGCCTTCACGCCCCGCGTGGGGCCTCGCGTCCTGCAGATCGCTCCAATCCCTGGCCACACAGGCGTCCCCCCTGTGCCTCCCTCCATCTCCAACTCCTGCGACCGCGGCGTGAAATAGGCCGGTTCATCTCCATTGAGGAGCAGGCGCCATTCTTACTCCGTGGTACACTGATTCGGTTCACCCGGAATCTGGAGACCGCCATGCCCACCCGCTCCATCGTCGCCGTCGCGCTCCTCGCCCTCGCTTCCTTTGCCGATGCCGGCGATACCCACCGCTTCCCCCTCGCCAATATCGGCATGTCCTACTCCGCCTTCCTCGCGGGCGATTCTCCGCTCGTCGGGCGCCAGGTCCAAAGCGCCAGGATTGAGATCCACCTCTCCGTCGACCCAGGCTCAAACGCCGCCGACTTCCATACCGACATCGCCCTCCCCATCGAAGAGGCCCCGGGCCAACTCCACTTCTTCGTCTTCGACGGCATCGACGAGAACTGGTCCGGCGAAGGCCCATTCACCTACGTCGAAACCACCACAGCCCTCAATGGCATCATCATTCCCACGCGATACGGCGCCGAGACCTACGGCGTCCAGGGACAGTTCACCAGCGAGTCCTTCATCGAGATCACCCTCGCGAGTGAGGTCCCCCTCTGCCCCGCCGATCTCGACAACGGCACGGGCACGGGAACACCCGATGGCGCCGTCACCATCGACGACCTCCTCTTCTTCCTCGACCGCTTCGCCGTGGGTGACCCGAGCGCCGACCTCGACGACGGCACCTCCACCGGAACCCCCGACTCGGCTGTGACCATCGACGACCTGCTCTACATGCTCGACCACTTCCAGGCCGGCTGCTGATCGCCACCCGTCACTCGCCCACAATGGCTCCTTGTGTGCAATACGCAACCGTTGTGTCACAAGCGGTATCGTCGTTACACACTCATGGTCTGAAAGTGGTACGCTGACCCACGTACTCGTGGATCCATCACTTGCAGGAATCAATCATGTTCAAGACCGCTGCCACAGCCGCCACGCTTGCCCTCGCGTCCACGACCATCGCGCAGGACACCCATCGATTCAACCTCGCTCCGATCGGCCTCGCCTACACCGCGGTCCTCTTCGATGGAACACCAATCGTCGGCAGAGATGTCGTCAGCGCCCGAATCGAGATCCACGTCAATATCAACCCGGGTCACGACGCCGCCAACTTCTGGACCGATATCGGGCTTCCCATCCAGACTCCCAACGGCGAGTTCCACTATTTTACATTCGGTGGAAATGATGCCCAATGGTCCGGCGAAGGTGAGTTCCACTATTCGGCCACCACGACCGCTCTCAATGGCACAATCTCACCCACCTATTTCGGCGCCGAGACCTTTGGCGTTCAGGGTTTCTACACCCAAAGTTCCTTCATTGAAGTCACCTTCGCACCCGGAAACCCGAACTGTCCTGCGGATCTCGACAACGGCAGCGCCACGGGTGCTCCCGATGGATCTGTCACCATCGACGATCTCCTCTTCTTCCTCGACCGCTTCGCCATCGGCGATCTCGCCGTCGATCTCGACGATGGCACCACGGCCGGCGCACCCGACGGTGCCGTCACCATCGACGATCTGCTCTACATGCTCGATCACTTCCAGGCCGGCTGCTGATCGTCACTCAACGAGCACCCGACACTCACAGTTCGGCACGTAGAGATATCTCTACACGCTCGACGGGATCGCCGCGTGGCATGTGATTGGCCCGCCAACCGCTCCCGGTCCGTCCGGCCCTCGAACATCCCCTCACGCCAGCGCGCCGCCACATCGCCAGGAACGCCACAAACTCCTGATGTTGAACACACCCGCGGGGCGTCGCGACCAATGGCGACAGAGGACACGGAGGAAGACCACGCTCCGGTCCAAAGCGACTCCGATTCTCGTCCCGTATCGTGCCCGGCACGATCGCCCCACGGACGAATGGCCGGACCGCGATTCAGATACACCACTACACTGTCCGACGCATGACGCGACGGACCAGTGGGCAACACGAGCAGGGACGAACGAGCGAGACGTCGGCGCGACAAGATCGACGCGCACGCGCGGTAGTTCCTGGGACGGTCGGCATCCTTCTCGTGGCGTGCGGGCTCCTCGCCGGGTGTGCCGGAGGCCCCAGCGTCATCCCGCCCGAGGTCGCGATGAACGCAACGGCACCCTTCGTGCCCACGTCGATCCGGATCTTCCCCCTCTCGCACATCGAGACGACCCAGCCGCAGCCTAACAAACCGTCAAGGCCCGTCGTTGTTCTGCATCTCGAACTCAAAGACGCCTATGGCGACGCGGCCAAAGCCCTGGGACGGTTGCAGGTCACCCTCGGTCGTACAGCCAGCGGGCTGGACCCCTCGCTCGAACAGCAGGAACTCCGCTGGGACGTCTCGGAACTCCTCGAACCCGAGTCGAACGCGGCCCTCTTCGACCCCGCGACACGGACCTATCGGATACAACTCGACGCCCCGGCGTGGGTGCTCGAGACGATCGAGGGTACGACGCGCAATGGACGAACGATCCCGCCCGGCGCGGTGCGCGTTCGCGTCGCCTTCGCGCTGGGCACACGCAGTCAGATCAAAGAGACCGAGCCGATCTTCCTCACCGACGAGTTCTTGCTGCAGAAGTGAACGCTCGATCGAACGCCTCAGCCGCCGAATCGTTCGGGGAATCCCTTGGGCAATCCCGGCGATTCGTTCTTGGGGCCCTGGACGAGCGGGAGATACTCCCACCACGAAGGCGAGCGGAAGTACGCCGGGTGGACATACGCCGCGCGAGCGGCAAAGAGCGTGCGCGATTCGCCAGCGGTCTGTGACCACCGGACCCACGCCCCGCGGTCAAGGCCCAGATCGTTCCCCGTGAGCGTCCGCAGCGACGCCTCGGCTCGCCGGTTCACGCTCAGACGATTGTCATNNTCGCCGGCGAATGTGGCGTTCGCGAGCAGGAGCGTCCCGCGGAATCGACGCTGCGGGTCGTACGGATCAAGGGCCATCTCGGCGGCATCGGCGGGCGACGGGCCACGAAGTACCTCGCGCAAAGACTTCGCGCCGGGAGTCGCCGAAAAGTCAGCGCCGCAGCCAGAGAGCGCGAGAACCGCACCAATGCCGATCGCGACGACACCAAGGCTGGAGATGGTCGAGCATGACTTCAAGGAAGGCATCGGGCGAGTATATGGACGGGCGAACGCGACGCCGATGCGGCATTCGAACGCTACTCATCCTGCTCCGCGATCGGTGGCCCGAGGACCTCGCGGAGGATGATGGCCTTGCGCAAATCGCGGGCAGAGACGCCAAAGGTTGGCTTGGAACGCCGTGCCGAGGACAGCCCGGGGCGTCCGATCCGGCGGCGGACGTTGTGGGCGTCGGGCTCTTCGTGCGGGGCCTTGCCGGCGGGGTCAACCTGGGTCTGCGACGCGCGCGTGAAGTGATCGCCGATATCAGAGGTCAAGGCGTACGCCTCGTCGGACATGGGCTGGGGGCGCGGGGCCGAGGGACGCTGCGGCTGGCGACGCTGCACGGGCGTGGGCGGGGCGTACGTGGGTGGCGGTGTGCGCGACGGCGGCACCGTGGGGCCGGGGCTGCCGGGGATGCGGCTGGGCATCCGCGCCGGACGCGGAGCGCGGATCGGCACGGGGCGCTGGACTTGAGTCTGGGTCGGCACCGGTGGCGGGATCGAGGGCGACCGAGTTGGAGGCGTCGTCGTCGGAGTCGAACTCGGAGCCGAGGGTGGGACACGAGCGCTCGTGCCGGCGAGTTCGGACGCCCGTCGCCGGCGGAGTTCTTCGAGACGTGCTTGACGGCGTGCGGCGATGTCCTCGAGCGAGCGCGAGGTCGGCTGGGGCGGCGTGCCGCCGGAGGACATGGTGGCGATGGTGGGCGCGGGCCGACCAGAGAGCGTGGTGTCGGCGTCGTCGCGGCCGCCGGTGCGGAGACGCTCGAGTTCCCGGCGTTCTCGCTCGATGATGAGTTTTCGCCGGGCCTTGTGCTCGGCGACTCGCCTGAGGATCCAACCGCCGACGCTGAAGCCAATGAAGAGAATCCAGAAGATCGTCCTTGGATTCAAGGACGAGAGATATTGCATCAGTTGGTTCACGGCGGATATCCTCGGCTCACTGTACGTCGGCAGGAACCCACGCGCCGCCTGAGCGGGACTCGCCATAGTGCTCGAACGGAATGTGGTAGAGGCGTTCGAGGATCCGGCCCGGCGAGCCCTCCTCGAGGACGTCCTGGGTCGTGCCCTGCGCGAGGACATCGCCGTGATCGCTCAGGGCGATGACGCGGTCGGCGTGCCGAAGAACGGTAGTGACGTCGTGCAGAACGACGCCGACCGTG
>JRYE01006273.1_pt1 | contig 25088 bp, 17 predicted proteins | sample 235321 | NCBI WGS metagenome assembly JRYE01 (sample SAMN03074214, study PRJNA261473) | activated sludge metagenome | biome: Common Effluent Treatment Plant; feature: Wastewater; material: Activated sludge; isolation source: activated biomass in a lab-scale reactor treating industrial wastewater at... | reverse complement strand
GTTCAATCATCAGCACAAAACATAGATCCCGTTACTTTTTTTCGCCCTACTGGCAACGAACTTCCTTTACAATTGAGTATCCTCAATAAACTAAAAATGCAAAATGAAAAGGCAAACTGGATAAACAACTTACCCATGTTTTGTGGTTGTGGTAAGCCTTTGTGGAATTACATGAAATTTATAAAAATGCCAGAGGAGCCAAGCCTTGCTGCCGGCGAGGATTCAATTCCGCTAGACCATATTATTATTCCCATGAGCGCCAATGGCCAAAATCTCTCTGCTCTTTTATTTTGCACTCAACAAAAAGATGGCAGTTACTTCAATTACTGCTACACGGTAAATGGTAATTTGTATAACGACTTGCATAATGGCAAATTAGATACTATAGAGGCTACTCAGCGGTTTTTGCTTTTTGCATTTTTGGAAAAAACAATTTATGGCCGGGAAAAATTTGAGCATTTGCCAAAATATTTATTGGCAGCAGCAGAAGGCCTGGAAGAAAACTCCTGGTATAAAAAGCTGGAAATGAAAGCTATTGTTCCATCTACAACCATATCAATATCTGTACCTGTACCAGGGGCAGGGCAGGTAGTAATGATGTATTCCTGCTGGGGGCTGGAGATAACGGTATATAATTGCAACGGCATACCCGGATCCACTTGTATTACCCAACTTGTAGATTGCTGGTATGTAATGTTGAGTGGCGGAGGTGAATCTCCTCCAACCAGTACTCCGCCTGGTAGCACCGGATCAGACCCTAATAATCCCTGGTCTTCGCCCTGGAGCAATATACCCACATGGCCAGGGGGTATACCGCAGGGTGAACCAGGAGGCGGCCCTGGAACCACTACACCGGAGGATGAATGTGAAACCAATCTAAAAGCAGAACCCATTGCCTGGTATAGTGAAAATTTTTATCCCGATCAATATCCATGTACTTTATCGCCATGGGATCCTCCTTTGCCTGACGGGCCTGGGGAAGGTCAGGATAGTACAGATTGTAACACTTCAAAAGAAGATTTGAAGCTTATGTTTCCAAATGCTAATGATGCAAACATGGAACTATTGGCTTTTATGATCAACAACTATGGTAAAGATTTTGGAATAAATACAAAAGAAAAATTACGACATTTTTTAGCACAAACTGGTCATGAAACTGGTGGATTTATTACCCTTAATGTTACAGAAAATTTAAATTATTCTACGGCTTCTTTACTTCCTAAAACTTACGCTAAATTTACTACTGATACTTTACAAGAACCAACAAAAAAATATGCTGGTTATTTTATAGGCAATCCGCAGGGTTTAGGTAATGTTGCTATGTGTTGTAAAAATGGCAATGGCGATTCAACAAGTGGAGATGGGTGGAAGTACAGGGGAAGGGGAATAATGCAGTTAACTTGGAAAAATAATTATCAGTCATTTAAAACATGGTATAATAATAAGTATAATCCTGATAAAGATTTTGTAAGTAATCCTGACTTAGTTTCAACAAATGATACTTTTGCGATTTTTTCTGGATTATGGTATTATAAAACAAGAGTAATAGATAAGATTACAATTGATAGTGCTACATTAGTTAAATCTATAACTAAAAAAATAAATGGTGGTGATAATGGGTTAACTGATAGACAAAAACGTTTTGATTCAGCAAAAAGTAAAATAGATTGCAGATAAATTAAAAACATTAATAATGAAAAATACATTAAAACTAATAATCTCTTTACTGATATTTTTATTTTCTTATTCTTATACAAATGCACAGGTACAGCAGCCAAATTTATCAACAGAAATAGTTGGCTCATGGATAGCAGAAAATGACAACAATTACAAACTAGTATTTACACAAGATGGACATATGAAAACATATTTAAGTAATGTACTTTCAAGTGATTTTATCTATTCAATTACAACACAATGTAATGGGCAAATATTAAACGCTAATTATGATATTTTCTTAAAATTAACAGATACAGAAGATAACGATACTTATTGTAATTTTTTAAATGGCATTCATACGGGTAATTCTGGTATAAAAACTTTATCCATACGAACAGAAAGCGGCAAATTATCCTTGTATACAAAACAATAAAAATTCTTAACATCCAGCCAATATCATCTTCTGGCGTATTTCCATTATTCATTTGGGCGTATGTGTTTGGCGAAGCCGGCCTCACACTATCGCAGATATGCTGCCCTGCATATGTGTATTGGCGTATCTGTGTCAACAAAATTTCAACATATAATTTCTCCCGCCGTAGGTAAGCGCCCCTTTCGCACGCCGACGCCAGGTCTCCAGGCCTACGGCAGGATGGCCACTTAAAGCATTACAAGAAAAAGCTATCCCTTGTAATGGGTTAAAATATTAAAAAGGTCATTCCCGGTGTCATAAAATGCTGCAGACGAATATTTATATTCTTCAGCATATTTACATAATACTGCATTCACAGGGTTTTGGTGAATGTATTCGGGTTTTTGAAGAAATATAGCGGCTTTAAAAACTCTACCGTTAAGGGTTCTCTTTTCCAAACCTGGTATTTACTGCCGTATTTGTTTAGCAGCAATTCATTTGCAAAGCCGGTATCTTCGTACCGCAGCTTTTGTATAATTTTCCGGGCTGTAAATTTCATAAATGAAGCCTGTATCTCTAGATAATTAAAAGTTGGCTGCCAAATCACATGAAAAGGGTTATTCAATACTACATATGCATTTAAGAATATTCTGTCGTTATACACTAAAAACTTCAAAGCTTCAATAATTATATCTTTATAATGATCTTTCTCAAGTATGGGTTTCCATTGGTAAATAGTTGAAGTGAAAAATACAGGTCATACAATTGGGTACGCTTGTGGCATAGTGATAAAGTTAGGAAATAGTTTGTAGCTTTATACAAGTGACCTCGCAGGTCAGGAGACCTGGCGAGGGCATCTCAAAGGGGATCTATGGCCACCTACGGCGGCGAAAAAAATAATATTTGTACATTTTCAATAAGGTTTTTGGATTCGCCTTTAACAATAATTTATTGGGTAGATTTTTTACATCATGAAAAATTATACAACATTTATATCGTCAAATCAACAGCAAGCCCGTCCCGGATTTGCTGAACCATTCAAACCTACTTTTACTATGCAAGTTCTTGCACCATTTAATGCTGAAAAGTTCAGCCGAATTTTTTTGTATTTAATCCTCGCCGGCCTATGCAGCTTTTGGCTGCCCTCCTGCAAACAACCAGACAAATGGGTGGATGTAGATCCCGCCTTTAGCCGCTATGTAGATGCCTATACCACAGGTGTTGTTTCCAAAACTTCGCCCATACGCATACAACTTGCCCATGCGGCAAATGCTACGCATACCATTGGCGAAGAAGTTAAAGAGCCGCTTTTCAGCTTATCACCATCGGTAAAAGGAAAAACCATATGGATTGATGCCTCCACCATAGAATTTAAGCCCGAAAAAAATTTAGAACCCAACAAACTTTATGAAGTGACTTTTAAATTGGGAAAAGTAACCGAGGTAGCTGAAAACAAATTAAAAGAATTAAAGTTTTCCCTAAAAACCGTTGAGCCGTCATTTGCCATTACCGATCTTTTCTTAAAAAGTACTTCTGCAAAAAACAAAATGTACCTCACGGGCCAACTGGAAACCGCAGACCTGGAAGACAATAAAACAATTGAACAGTTGGTTAGCGCAACCCAAAACAATAAAACCTTACCCATAAAATGGCAACATAACGATGCATCAAAACTTCACCTGTTTACTGTAGAGGGCATTGAAAGACAAACCAAAGCAGGCAATGTAAAAATAAGCTGGAACGGCCAGGCGCTTGCTTCTAAAATTACCGGCGAAAAAGATATTGCCGTACCGGCAAGCGGCAACTTTAAAGTATTAAACGTAGTGGCCATGAACGATGCCCAGCAATACGCCTCGGTTCAGTTTAGCGATCCCATTGCCGTGGGCCAGGATTTAAACGGCCTTATTTCCATAAGCAACAGCAGCGATCTCTCCTATACCATTGACGGCAGCGAAGTAAAAGTATTTGCCAACGGAATACTCGATGGCAATTATACCGTAAACATCAATAATGGTATAAGAAACAGTTGGGGCAATGTGCTGGAGGCCAGCTTTGCTTCCAATATTAATTTTGAAAACAAACTTCCTTCGGTTAAAATTTTCGGCAAAGGAAATATATTACCCAATGCCGGAAGGCTGGTATTACCCTTTGAATCGGTAAACCTTAGCGCCGTGGATGTAAGTATCATTAAAATTTATGAAAATAATGTTCCCCGCTTTTTGCAGGATAATTCACTGGGTGGCAACAGCTCATTGAGGAGGGTAGCCCGGCCGGTGGTGGAAAAAACCTTAAGGCTCGATAATGACAACAGCCTTAACCTCCACAAAAAACAGCGTTTTACATTAGACATTGATAAATTTTTAAAGACTGAACCCGGAGCCATATACCGGGTTACCATCGGCTTTAGGCCGGAGTACAGCCTTTACTCAAAAGTGGATACCAGTAAAAAAAATAATAGCGTGGGGGAAGAAGATTATTATGGCTATTATGACGATGAAAATAATGAAGGCGTAGATGACGACAATGATTTTTGGAGAAGATACGATACCTATTATCCCTATGGTTACAACTGGCAGCGCAGAGATGATCCCAACAGCAAATCTTACTATAACAAAGACCGCTGGGCCACCCGAAATATTTTAGCCAGCAATATTGGTTTAACGGCCAAGCGTGGTAATGATAATCAACTGATGGTTGCCGTAAATAATATTTTAACCACCGAACCTTTAAGTGGAATTGATTTGGAAGTGCTGGATTACCAGCAAACCATCATCAGTAAAGGTAAAAGCGGCAGCGATGGATTTGCTCAAATAGAATTAAAGAGAAAACCCTACCTGCTTATTGCCAAAAATGGCAGCGAAAGAGGATACCTGAAATTAGATGATGGAAATTCTTTAGCGCTGAGCCGGTTTGATGTGGGGGGCTCCGAAGTGAAAAACGGTATTAAAGGATTTGTATTTGGAGAAAGAGGCGTATGGCGCCCCGGGGACACCTTATATATTAATTGCATTATAGAAGACAAAACCGGCAAGCTACCTAAAGATCACCCGGTGGAAATGAATTTATATACCCCCCAGGGCCAATTATATAAACAGGCTATACAAAGCAATGCTACCGATGGTTTTTATGTATTTAAAACCGTTACAGAACCCTCGTCGCCTACCGGCAACTGGCTGGCCAAAGTAAAATGCGGCGGCGCTGTGTTTGAAAAAAGAATAAAAATAGAAACCGTGATGCCCAACAGGCTTAAAATAAATGTTGATTTTGGCAAAGACCCGCTCTTAGGCACAGGAGGAACAACTAGTGGAAATTTAAATGCAAAATGGCTGTTTGGCGCACCCGCAAAAAATTTAAAAGCAAAGATTGATGCTTCTGTAGCTGCCCGGCCTACCAGCTTTGCAAAATTTGCAGGATATACTTTTGATAATCCCGCCACAGATTATTCCACCCAATCCAAAACCATTTTTGACGGCTCACTAAATGAAGAAGGGAATGCCGTAATAAATCCAAAATTTGAAACCGAGGATGCCGCACCGGGTATGCTCACCGCTAATATGCTCATAAAAGTTTTTGAACCCGGCGGAGCTTTTAGCATAGATAATGTTAGCGTAAATTATAGCCCGTACAACAGTTATGCAGGTATAAAAATGCCGCAGGGTGAAAAGCCATTTAATTACCTCATTTCCGGAAAAACGCATACTGCCGAGCTGGTTGATGTAGATGCAAGGGGAAATGCCCTTGCCGGAAAAACAGATTTACAAGTACAGCTTTATCGCATCCAATGGCGCTGGTGGTGGGATGATAATGGCGAAAACTTAAGCAATTTCACACAAAACGAATACAACAAACTCATCAAAAGCGATACCGTTTCCCTATCAAACGGAAAAGGGCAATGGCAGTTTAAAACTTCAGAAGATGATTGGGGACGGTATTTAATATTGGCAAAAGATTTAAAAAGCGGCCATATTACCGGAAAGATTTTTTATATAGACGAACCCGGATGGCAAAGCCGTAGCGGAAATGATGAAGACCAAACGGCAGCCACCATGCTTTCCTTTAACAGCAATAAAGAAAAGTATAATGTTGGCGATGAAGTGGTTTTAAATATTCCCAGCAGCAAAGGAGGAAAAATTTTGGTAAGCCTCGAAAACGGCAGTAAAGTGATCAAATCTTTTTGGCAGGAAACTGCACAAGGGCAAACTTTAGTTAAGTTTACCGCAGATGCTGAAATGGCGCCAAATATTTATGCCACCGTAAGCCTTTTACAACCCCATTCGCAAACCATCAACGATCTTCCCATACGCATGTATGGAAGCATTCCCATTTTTGTAGAAAATAAAAACAGCATCTTACAACCTGTACTCAATATAGCATCTACCATAAGGCCGGAGCAAACCACCAGTTTTACCGTAAGTGAAAAAAACGGCAACGAAATGACGTATTGTGTTGCCATTGTTGATGAAGGCCTGCTGGATTTAACCAGGTTTAAAACCCCCAATCCGCATGATGCCTTTTATGCAAGAGAAGCGCTTGGCGTAAAAAGTTTTGATATGTATGATTATGTGATTGGCGCCTGGGGCGGAGGCTTGGAGCGGATACTCACCATTGGCGGTGATGCCGATGCAGGGCCGGCAAAACAAAAATCGGCCAACCGTTTTAAACCGGTGGTTGCCTATTTTGGACCCTTTCATTTGGGCAAAGGCCAAAAACAAACGCAGCAATTTAAACTTCCTGCCTATATTGGCTCGGTAAGGGCCATGGTTATTGCCGCCAACAACGGAAGCTATGGCGCCACAGAAAAAAATGTTTCTGTAAAAAAACCTTTAATGCTTTTAGCCACAATGCCTAGGGTGCTCGGCCCCGGCGAAACCATAAAATTGCCGGTAACCGTTTTTGCTATGGAAAAAAATATTAAAAACGTTAGCCTTTCTTTACACTCCAATCCGTATTTTGAAATCATCGGCAATGCTACCCAATCGGTAAGCTTTTCACAACCCGGAGAACAAATGGCCTATTTTGATGTACGGGTAAAAGAAAATACAGGCATTGGCAAAGTAAAATTAATGGCATCCAGCGGAGGGGAAAAAGCCGATTATGAAGTTGAATTAAACATCCGGAATGCCAACCCATTTATTACCCAGGTAACGCCTTATACATTAGAGCCGGGCAAGGCCTGGAGTGTTACGGCCTCTGCAATTGGTTCACCCAATACCAGCACATCGGTAGTTGAAATATCCAGCGTGCCTTCCATGAACTTACAAAAAAGGCTGGAGTTCCTTATACAATATCCGCATGGCTGTATTGAGCAAACCACCTCTGCCATTTTTCCACAGTTGGTATTAAATCAATTAACAGAATTGGATGATAGCAAAAAAGCCGCTATTGAAAAAAATATTAAAGCCGGCATTGCAAAACTGCAAAATTTTCAAAGGCCTAATGGTGGCTTTAGCTACTGGCCCGGTATGGCCGAGAGTGATGACTGGGGTACCAATTATGTTGGGCATTTTTTATTGGAGGCACAGGCCAATGGTTATTTTGTAAGCGATTATATGCTCCAGCAATGGAAAAATTACCAAAAGGCAAAAGCCAACAGTTGGACGGTAACCGGAGAAAATTATTATGGCGCCGATTTAGACCAGGCCTACCGTTTATTTACTCTTGNNACCAGGCTATGGTACTGGAAACCCTAACCCTGCTGGGTAAAAAACAACAGGCGGCGCAATTGCTCAATACCGTTGCTGAAAAATTAGCTCAGGATTACTGGTACAGCACCCAAACCACGGCGTATTCATTAATTGCTATTGCAAAGTATTGCGGTAAAAACCCATCGGGAGCAAAAATTATAGCAAAAACCATTATCGGGGGCAGGGCATTAAACATCAACTCCAATGCCTACATACGCCAGGTACCCGTAAATGTTCAAAACGGAACTAACGCAATAACCATAAGCAACAATGGCAACAACATCCTATACATTCGCCTCATCACTCAAGGACAGCCATTAAGTGGCGATAGTCTTAAAATCAACAACAATCCATCTCTGCTTTCCATGAATGTTAGTTTCATGAATCAAAACGGATCGACGCTGGATGTAGGCAAAATAGAACAGGGCACTGATTTTATTGCCAAAGTAAGCCTAACCAATCCCGGTAACCGGGGCTGGTATGAGAATATTGCACTCAACCAAATTTTTCCCAGTGGCTGGGAAATCCTTAATGCCCGAATGACGGGCGGCGAGGGTGAATACAAATCATCTTTCTTCACTTACCAGGATGTGAGAGATGACCGGGTTTATACCTACTTTAATATTGGAGAAAGAGAAACGCTTACTTATTATGTACAACTCAATGCCGCTTACCTGGGCAGGTATTTTATGCCGGGTACTTTTGCAGCTGCCATGTATGATAATTCCATTGCAGCCGGGGTAAATGGCAAATGGGTAGAAGTAACCCATCCATAAGCTAAACGATTTATTAACGATTAGCAATGGGTTCTTTTCAACAGCACTGCCATAACTTTATTTTTTGAGCACCCTCTTTAATACGATAAAAACCTATTTAAAATCGCTCCCGCTTAAAACCAAAATAGCGCTTTTGGTTTTAAGCCTTTTTTTAACCTGGTTTTATTTTTCGTTACCCAAAACCTTGTTTAACGCCCCTACCAGTTATATACTGGAAGATAAAGATGGCTTGCTTTTAAATGCCAGCATTGCAAAAGACGGTCAATGGCGTTTTCCGGTAAATGAAAATGTTCCCCAAAAATTTTCAGATTGCATCACCCTATTTGAAGACAAAAGATTTTATTATCATCCCGGCGTTGACCCGGTTGCTTTTGCACGGGCTTTAATTAAAAACATTAGGAATAAAGAAAAATCCCAGGGCGGAAGTACCATCAGTATGCAGGTGATCAGGCTTGCGCAAAAAAATAATAACCGAAATTTATGGAACAAGCTCAAAGAGAGCATACTGGCCGTTAGGCTGGAGTGCCGCTATTCCAAAAAAAAGATCCTGGCGCTTTATGCCGGTAATGCCCCGTTTGGCGGTAATGTAGTAGGCCTGGATGCAGCGGCATGGCGCTATTTTGGGGTAAGCCCCAATAAGCTCAGCTGGGGCCAAATGGCCACCCTGGCCGTATTGCCCAATGCCCCTTCATTGGTACATCCCGGAAAAAACCGGGGCGTGTTATTAAAAAAGAGAAATTACCTGTTGGATAAATTAGTGCAGGCAAAAAAAATAAGTGCCGCCGATTGTGCATTGGCAAAGCTTGAGCCCTTGCCTGGAACGCCCTTACCGTTACCTCAAAATGCTACACACCTGTTTCAACGTTTTTTAAAAGACAACAAAAAAAACGGAGCATCCACAAAAGCCCAAACCACAATAAATCTTTCACTACAAAAAAATGTAGCCGTAATTGTTCAGCAACACCAGGCTATATTAAAAGGCAATGGCATTAATAATGCCTGTGCTTTAGTGCTTGATGTAGAAACCGGAAATGCATTGGCTTATGTAGGCAATATAAATGCAAGGCAAAATCCCGAAATGGAAAGTGATGTAGATGTGATTGCAGCGCAAAGGAGCCCGGGCAGCGCATTAAAGCCCATTCTTTATGCCGCTATGCTTAGTGAAGGCCTTATTTTGCCCGGTTCATTAATACCGGATGTGCCCATGCAAATTGGAAATTACGCCCCAAAAAACTTCGACCTGGGTTATGATGGCGCCGTACCTGCACATCATGCGCTTGCCCGGAGCCTCAATATCCCTGCACTTAAAATGTTGCAGCAATATAAATATCAGCGCTTTTATGAAATGCTAAAATCCTGTGGCATTACTACGCTTAACCAACCGGCCGGTCATTATGGTTTAAGCCTTGTGCTTGGCGGATGCGAAGTAACGCTTTGGGATCTTGCCGGGGTATATGCTTCAATGGCAAGGGCTCTAAATCATCAAAAATCAAATAAAGGGAAATTAAACAGCCGGGACTTTCATCCTCCATACTATCTTCAAAAACATTCCACAAAAAATAGCCCAACAACCCATATTAACCTTGATGCCACTTCAATTTATTTCAGCTTCCAGGCCATGAAGGAAGTGATGCGCCCCGGTGAAGAAGGGCTATGGCAACAGTTTAGCTCTTCGCAAAACATTGCGTGGAAAACCGGTACCAGTTTTGGTTTCAGGGATGGGTGGGCCATTGGCATAACGGCAAAATATGTAGTGGCCGTATGGTGCGGTAATGCCGATGGCGAAGGCCGGCCCGATTTAATTGGTGTAAAAACGGCGGCACCCATCCTGTTTGATATATTTCGCTTATTGCCTAACGGGGGTTGGTTTCAAAAACCGGAATATAATTACAGTTTTGTACCGGTATGCCGGCAAAGTGGTTTTAAAGCAAACCTTGATTGCCCAGATGTGGACACCCTATTTTCTCCTGAAAATGGAAGCAAATCGCCTTTATGCCCCTATCACCGAATGATAAATTTAGATGCATCCGGAAACTACAGGGTAACTGCCGAATGTGAAAGCCCGGCAAACATGCAGCATAAAAGCTGGTTTGTACTTACGCCTGCTATGGAGTATTATTATAAACAAAAAAATACGGATTATATTTCTCTGCCCCCATTTAAACCGGGATGCGCCTTTAGTGATGCCGGAAAAACCATTGATATTATTTATCCTTTACCTAATGCAAAAATTTATGTGCCGTTGGAAATTAACGGGGAAAGGGGAAAGACCATATTTTCGGCAACGCACCGAAAAAGCAATACAAAAATATTTTGGAGCCTGGATGATGAATTTGTTGCCACAACACAACATTTTCATCAATTAGCCTTAAACCCTTCTGTGGGAAAGCATATCATTACCCTGGTAGATGAAAACGGCATAAGTGTTTCCCGTCAATTTGAAATTGTAGAAAAAGAAAAGTAGATAAAATAAAAAACCCGGTGAAATCATTCCACCGGGCTTCATTAAACTATTCAAACGGGTTAACGTACCAGCTTAAGTTCGTTTATAATATTTTTGGCTCCTCCCAATTTATCAATACACCATAATACGTAGCGGATATCTACATTAATGGTACGATTGAGGTCTTTATCAAAAGCAATTTTATGGCTTAGCGCTTCATAGTTGCCGTCAAATGCAAGACCGATAAGGTTTCCATAAGCATCCATTACCGGGCTTCCGCTGTTTCCGCCGGTAATATCATTAGTGGTAATAAACCCAATAACAAGGTCGTTCCTGGATTTATCAATGTATTGGCCAAAATCCCTCTTTTTAAATAACTCAATTTCTTTACTAGGCAAATCAAATTCATAGTCGCCGGGAATATATTTTTCCAGTATGCCACGGCTTGTGGTTACGTAATCATACTTTACCGCATCTCTTGGGCTATAGCTTTTTACATTTCCATAACTTACCCTCATGCTAAAATTTGCATCGGGATACATTTTTGCTGCAGCTGCCGGGTTCATTTCCATAATGCCTTTCATATAAGCCTGGCCGAGTTCATTGTTTTTACTTACAAACTCTGAGTACAATGGCGCATATTTTCCGGTATAATTTTTTACAAAAGCCGATGCAAAACTAAACGCCGGGTCGGCCTGCAATACATTGGCATCCGGGTTGGCAACAAAAGCATTCCATTTTACGCTGTCAAAAATTATGGTGTTGGCAAACACATCTTTTGCCCATTTTTTATAGGTGGCATCATCATCCAATGCTCCATAACTGTTTTTAAGCCCATCGTAAAAACCGGCCGGGTGCTGGCTTTTATCCACTTCGTTATAAAACATTTGGGTTACGGCAGCCAATATTTTTTCATCACTGGGCTTGTCTTCACCCTCCAGCCAGCCGGTTCTTCTTGCATTGGCGGCATCTACCGCTTTTTTAATATCTTCAGGTGTAGCGCCGGTTTTTACCATTGCCCTTTCCACCGGCATTAAAGCGCCTGCGGCAAATGCAATTAATGGTGAGCCTGCAATGCCTTCATTTACAAACTGGCGCAATTTGCTGTATGGCGTCCAGGCTGCATAATTTTTCTCGTATTCGCTTAATATATTTTCATAGGCCGGTTTGCCGTTTGCCCATTTTTGAAAATTATTTTCATAAGCCTGCTTTTGTTCATAAGTGTGAAATTTTTTCAATTGCTTAGTTTCCCCGTCAAAAAACTTCCAGTAATTGGCAATGCCAGCATAGCTACTGGCCAATTTTAATTTTACAGCAGGGTCTTTTATCATTTGCTCATGCATATACTTTAAACGAACAGCCCTTAACTCGCCCAATGTAGGGTTTTCAATATCGTTTTTAAGTTTTATGCCATAGCTGGTTTCATAGCGGTTGGTGCCGCCGGGATAACCATAGATCATTGCAAAATCGCCATCCTTCACTCCTTTAATACTTACGGGTAAAAAATATTTGGGTTTTAAAGGAACATTGTCTTTGCTGTACTCTGCCGGTTTTCCGTCTTTTGAAGTATATACCCTGAAAATGGAAAAATCCCCGGTATGACGGGGCCACTCCCAGTTATCGGTATCGCCGCCAAATTTACCCACACTTTCCGGCGGAGCGCCTACCAACCTTATATCCCTGTAAGTTTTATATACATACATGATGTATTGGTTCCCCTTAAACATGCTGTAAATGCGTGCAGAAATTCCGTTTTCTTTATCGGCTACTTTATCGGTAATGGATTTCATTACATCATTCATTTTTTTGGTACGCTCTGCCCAGCTTAATCCTTTTAAACCATCTTCCATTTCTTTGGTAACATCAGTAATTTTTTCCAAAAACTGAACGGTAAGTTCACTTTCAATTTCCTGGTCTTTATTAAAAGCATAAAAACCATCCCGCAGGTAATTGTGCTCAACACTGCTGGCTTTTGCAATAGCATCATACCCGCAATGGTGATTGGTGAAGATTAAGCCCTGGTTGCTCACAATTTCACCCGTACAACCGCCACCAAAAATTATAATGGCATCTTTAATGGAGGATTTGTTGATGGAATACAATTGCTCTTTGGTCAATTTAAGGCCTTTTTTTACCATATCGGCATATACCTGTTTGCCCAGCAACATGGGCAACCACATGCCTTCATCTGCTTTGGCTTTAAACATACTTGCAGTAAATACAAGCAATACGAATATTTTCTTCATAATCTTAATTTATGCGGCAAACCTATGTAATTTTCCTTTAGTATGTGGCAAAAATTTAAGAGTGGTAATATAACCAGATGAGTTGCAACCCATATTCTTATAGTGAGCTTTTTTATGCCCTGGTTTTTTGAACCCATTAACATGGATTCCGGGTTATTTATTTGAATTTTAAGAAATGAAATAATAATTGCCTTTAATATTGGGATGGGTAATTGTAACACCTTCATATTAAGTGATAAAATGTTATACGCTTTTTATTAGGGCATAAAACTTCATAATTTGTAATTTCGTCAATAGAATAGCTGAATAAATTATTTAACCTTCTTTGTTCATAAAACAGATCATAAAATGATACTTAAAAAGATTTCATTATATAGTTTCCTCTTTTTATGGGTTGCTTTTTTTACCACCTGCTCCCGTAACCCGGTTTCCGGCAAAAAGGAATTAACGCTAATGTCCGAATCGCAGGAGCTCGCTATGGGCCAGGATGCCGATCCTCAAATACAGGCGCAATATGGTATGTACCCCGATAGCGCCATACAACGTTATGTAAATGACCTTGGACAAAAACTGGCAAAAGTTTCTCACAGGGCCAATATTGCTTACCACTTTAGGGTAATTGATTCTGATGTGATTAATGCCTTTGCTGTACCCGGCGGTTATATTTACATTACACGGGGAATACTGGCCTATTTAAATGATGAGGCCCAATTAGCCGGCGTAATTGGCCATGAAATTGGACATGTGGCTGCCCGCCACTCCGTGAAGCAGCAAAGAAATGCCATGCTGGGCCAATTGGGTATTATTGCCGGAGTAGTTATTGAACCCAGCCTTGCCCGCTTTGCCGAAAGCGCATCCCAGGGGCTTGGCCTGCTCTTGCTAAAATTTGGCAGGGATGATGAAAACCAATCGGATGAATTAGGTGCAGATTACTCCACAAAACTGGGCTACAATGCACACTCTATGGGAAATTTTTTTACCACACTAAAAAGATCCAGTGGAGAATCGGCAAGTCAATTGCCGGAGTTTTTAAGTACCCACCCCGATCCCGGAAATAGGAATACCCATGTTCAGCAACTGGCCGACAAATACCAAAAGCAATATAATATTACAAACCCGGTACTAAACCGCAATGCCTATTTGCAAAAAATTGAAGGTATAGTATATGGTGAAGACCCCAGGGGAGGCTATATGGAAAATGGCGTGTTTTACCACCCCGAAATTAAATTCCAGTTTACTCCACCCTCCGGTTGGCAATATCAAAATAGCCCCAGCAGGGTACAATTTGCGCCAAAAGACGGCTCAGCGTTATTTTTCCTTAGCTCGGCCCAGGGAAATACCCTGCAGGAAGCCGCCAATGCATTTATTCAAAATAACCAGCTTACGGCAGAGCAAACGGCACAGGTTACCGTTAATGGCCTGCCGGCCTACGCCATTGTTTTCAGCCAGGCCCAGCAACAGCAAAATGGTACTACAGCCGTTGCCATTCGGGGGCTTTCTTATATCATACAATATAATAAGTCGCTTTTTCAAATGGTAGGCGTAACCTCACCCAATGCATTTAACCAATTAGCCCCCGGCTTTGAACAAAGCATGAAAAGTTTTAAACAACTTACGGATGCTGCCAAAATCAACAAAAAACCACAAAGGATACGCATTAAAACCGTTAAAACCGCAAGCAATTTTGAGCAAGTCTTAAAGTCATTTAATGTACCCCAGTCGAGATTTAATGAACATGCCATTTTAAATGGCGTGGAATTAAATACCAGCATACCCTCCGGTACAATGATTAAAATTATTCAATACTAATTTTAATACACGGCGAATAAAAATCCCGGAAATGCCGGGATTTTTTATATAAAAAGTAAATGATAGTTTTGCAAAAAATAAGAGCGTCAAAAATTGACAGCAACATATTTATATATCGCATNNACAATGATTGTAGTAAAGCTCAAAAAAGAACTCAACAGTACAAAAGGATTTTTAGAAAGCGAAAAACTTAAAAAAGAAACCCTCAATAAAGAAAACCAGTTTGTTTACCAACAAAAAAAATTTACCGAAGACGAATTGCAATCCTTAACGCAGGAAGCAATTGATTATAAAAAATTTATGGATGAAAGCCTGGTGCTTTTGCAAAAAGACAATGAAGAAACCGAAAAACTGCTAAAAGCCGGGCAGCCCCTCATACACGACCTTAAAATGAAATTGATAGAAGCTAATAATACCATTGCCCGCTATAAAGCCCAGTTGGAACAAAAGAAATAACCGGGCTTACTTTTTACTACCTTGCATTATGCCTTTCTCCTCATCACTTTTAGAAAATGCGGTAAATGAATTTGCCAAATTGCCCGGCATAGGAAAAAAAACAGCTTTACGCCTGGCCTTACATTTAATAAAACAACCGGAAACGGAAGCCAAACTGTTTGGCGAAGCCATTATTAAAATGCGCAGGGAAATCATGTTTTGCAAACGCTGTCATAATATTTCCGATACGGAAACCTGTCATATTTGCTCAAACCCCATGCGGCAACAGCAGCAAATTTGCGTGGTAGAAACCATAAGGGATGTAATTGCCATTGAAAACACGCAGCAATATAACGGCCTATACCATGTACTGGGAGGCATTATTTCTCCTTTGGATGGTATTGGGCCCGATCAACTAACTATTCACCCACTTTTAGAGCGGCTGAAAAACGAATCCGTACAAGAACTGATTTTTGCTTTAAACCCCAACATACAAGGCGATACCACTATCTATTATATTGCCAAAAAACTACATCAGCTCCCCATAAAAATTACCAGTATTGCCCGGGGAATTGCCTTTGGTGGAGAGCTGGAATATGCCGATGAAATTACTCTCGGCAAAAGCATCAGCCACCGCATCCCGGTGATCCGGGAACTTAATAACGAAAGTTAAATTCCCGTTCAGATACTCTTTTTCCCGGTTCGGCAAACTTCATTCGTATAGCAGCTTACCTACTATTACTTTTATTTTATGAAAAGCAATAGAAAAAAAATATTTATACTCACCCTGGCCATTGTACTTGTTGCAACAGGCGCCGTGGGGTTTTACCTTTTTAACAAAGGTCCGGTAAATATCAAAAAAGCTAAAGCGGTCCATATAGATGCTTCGGTTTTATATAAAGCCTTTGAAACCGACAGCGCTACTGCAAACAAAAAATTCAATGGAAAAATATTGCAGGTAAAAGGCACCATAAAAGAAATTAGTTCAAACCAGCAAAACCAGCAGGTAATATTATTATCCACTACCGCCGAGGGTGCAAGCATTAACAGCACAATGGAAGAAAATATTAAGGCCCTGCAAACCGGAAAAACCATAATGCTAAAAGGCATTTGCAATGGCATTGGCGAGTCGGATGAAGACCTTGGCCTAAAGGCAGATGTATATCTTACCCGTGCATATCACATTGAATAAAAAATCCATCATGAGAAAATTAACCCTTTTAGCAGGCATCATTACGGCAATCGTTTGCTTTACCCAATCCTGCAAACATGAGCCACCGCCTTTTGTACCCACCCCACCCAATCCCGGCAACCCAAACCCGGGGAACGGGCTGGTTTGTTTTGAAACAGATATTTTGCCCTTATTTCAAAGCAATTGTGCCAAAAGCAGTTGTCATGATGCCGCAAATCATGAAAAGGACTATATTTTCGACAATTATCAAAACATCATCAGTAAAGGCATCGTTCCCGGAAGCGCAGCAAACAGCGAAGTTTATGAAGTGTTATTTGAAACCGGCAATGATAAAATGCCCCCGCCACCCAACCCCGATTTAACCGCTGCACAAAAGGCATTGATTGGCCGGTGGATAAATGAAGGGGCTCAAAATACCAGCAACTGCGGAACAATTTGTGATACCGCAAACTTTAAATACAGTACGGCAATAAGTGTAATTACCTCCACCTATTGTATAGGTTGCCATGGGGGAACAGCGCCATCGGCAGGCATCAACCTTACTACGTATGCCGGGGTGGCCGCTGCTGCACAAAGCGGAAGATTGTATAATGCCGTAACACATACTGCCGGTTATTCACCCATGCCAAAAAATGCTGCAAAATTAAACAGCTGCAATATTGCCAAAATAAAAAAATGGGTAGATGCCGGTTTCCCAAATAATTAAATTCAAAAAAACTTAAAATTTAATATAATAAAATGACTACAAAAAAAATCATCGCAACCCTTGCAGTAACAATCCTGGTTATTGCAGCTCATGCTCAAAAAGTTTATACCAAAAACGGCAATATCTCTTTTTTCTCCAAAGCCCCGTTGGAAAATATTACGGCCGATAATAACCAGGTGATGAGCGTACTCAACCAGCAAACCGGCGAAATGCAGTTCTCCGTAATTATTAAAAGCTTTAAGTTTAAAAAGGCCTTAATGGAAGAACATTTTAATGAAAATTATTTGGAAAGCAACCTGTTCCCAAAAGCGGTTTTTAAAGGTGCCGTTAGTGACATTAGTAAAGTAAAGTTTACTACGGATGGCATTTACAACGTAATGGTTAGCGGCGACCTTACCATGCATGGCGTTACAAACAAGGTTTCAACTGCAGGTACCCTTACTATAAAAAACGGGGTGGCCCTGGGTTCAAGTAAATTCATCGTTAAGCTGGCCGACTATAACATTGCCATCCCAAAACTGGTTAAAGACAATATTTCAGAAACCATAGAAATAACAGTCAACTGCGAGTATAACCAAAAGCTGTAATGATATAACCTTCATTTCAACAACCCTTTACTATGAACCGGATAATTTTCACCATAACTTTTTTCCTTTGCTTTGTCTTAAAAGGCTTTACACAATCCGACACTACGGATCTTTTAAACCAATTAGAAAATGAAGTGTTGGGAAATGAAAAAGACAGAACCAGCTATACTACTGCCACGTTTAAAACCACCCGGCTGATTGATGGACATACTGTTGAAAATGTGGGCAAAGGCGTTTTGGATGTAAAAATATCACACCGGTTTGGCAAAATAAATGCAGGGGTTAATGAGCTTTTTGGGTTGGATAACGCCACGATGAGAATGGGGCTTGACTATGGCATTACCCATTTTTTAATGGTAGGCTTTGGCCGTAGCACTTTTGAAAAAACACTCGATGCCTTTTTTAAAATAAAACTACTTAGGCAATCTTCCGGAAAAAGAACGATGCCGGTTACCGTATCCTATGTGCCCACCATAGCGCTCAAAACCCAAAAATGGGAAGACCCCAATCGAAAAAATTATTTAACCTCAAAACTTGCTTTCACTCATCAACTCCTTATTGGCCGTAAATTCTCTGAGGGAACCTCTTTGCAAATAATGCCCACACTTACCCATGTAAATATGGTACAACTGGCCGGCGACCCCAACGACCTGGTTGCCATAGGAATTGGCGGCCGGCAAAAATTAAGCAAGCGCATGAGTTTTAACGTGGAATATTATTACCAATTACCCGATTATAAAATTACCGGTACCAGCAATGCGCTTTCCATAGGATTTGATATTGAAACCGGGGGCCATGTATTTCAATTACATTTTACCAATTCGCAGGGTATGAATGAGCCGGCCTTTATAGCCAACAGCAAGGGCTTGTGGGAAAAAGGGGATATCTATTTTGGCTTTAATATTTCCAGGGTGTTTACCCTGGGAAAAGGCAAATAAATATTTCATAAATCTCAAAGCTAGGGCCTTATCGTCCGCTTTTATAACTATCTTGAAGCCTTATAATAATCCATGTTCAACTTAAAATTTGCACTCGTTTTTTTAATTTTCAACATCCTGTTCTTAAGGGCTCAGGCACAGCTATATGAAGTAAATTCGGGCAGCATTGATTTTGTTTCGGAAGCAAAGCTGGAGCTCATCAAAGCAAGCAGCAATGATTTAAAGGGCCGGCTGGATCCCGGCAAAAAACTTTTTGCCTTTGTAGTAAAGATTGCTTCATTTAATGGCTTTAACAGTCCCTTGCAAAAAGAGCATTTTAATGAAAACTACATGGAGAGTAATCAATATCCCAATGCCAGTTTTTCAGGAAAAATTATTGAAGACCTCCAAATGAACAATGATGGAGATTTTACGATAAGGGCCAAAGGCCTGCTAACCATTCATGGGGTGGCCCGGGAGCGCATTATTAAATGCCTTTTAAAAATAAGTAACGGTGTAATTGCCGTTTCTTCCAGTTTTACAGTACAGCTTGCAGAACATAATATTCCCATTCCAAAAATTGTGTATGAAAAGCTGGCTTCTGAAATAAAGGTAGAAGTAAACGCCACAATGCAGCCCAAATAACAAGCTCATGAAATTACTTAAAGCCTTTTTGGGGATTGTTATTTTAATTACCCATCCGGGAAGGGCTCAAGTAACAGCATCGCAAAGTTTTGAACTCCTGGAATTCAACAGACCGGTACAAATTAATTGCCTGTTTCAATCGCATCCCGGTTATATTTACCTGGGTACCAACTCGGGCTTATTTAAATTTAACGGGGAATCCTTTACCAGGCTGTTTTTCAAAAACAAAGATTATACGGATACGGTAACCGCCATTACAGAAGATAAAAGCGGGTTGATTTGGGCTGGGTTTAAAAACGGAAGACTGGCCCGCCTTATTCAAAATCAATTGCAATTTATAAATCCCGAAGAAGGTACCCCATCCGTTCGCATAAGTTGTATGGCCACAGATAAAATTATTATTTTGTGGTATGCGGCTTATGGAGAAGGACTCTATTATACCCAAAATAATCACCACTACCTTATTAATGCACAAAACGGGCTTAGCGATTTAAACATTAACAGCATTTGCCAAACCGGCGGATCCGATATGTTGATTGGCACCGACCAGGGTTTATCCATTTACCACGGCCAAAATAAAAAAGTAACCAATTTAACTCCCGCCAATGGCTTGCCGGATTATATTGTTACGTCCATAAAACCAGCAGGCAACAACCGGTATTGGATTGCCTTCCAGGATAAAGGATTTTGTCTTTTTGATTTAAACACCCGAAAAATAATTTTAATCAATGCTGTACAAAACTGGGCTTATGGCCAAATAAATGATTTAATCCGGGAAGGAAACCATCTATTCCTTGCCACGCAACAATCCGGTATAATAGAATTTGATATTGAAAAAGGGACTTTTAATAAAAATTTATCGGCGGATTTTACAGTGGTGCAGCAATTATTAAAAGATCCGCAAGGCAATATTTGGTTTTACGGCCAAAACAACAAACTTTCTTTTACTCAAAAAAATTACCTTAAAATTCTTCCCCTGTACCCGGAAAATGAATTTGAAAAAATTCATGCAGTTTACTGCGATAAAAAAGGAAATATTTGGCTGAACACTGATGCGTCCATAAGCCGGTATAGTTCTTTGCCCGGGGAGAACTATGCAGCCGAAAAATTTGTATTGCCCAACCTCTCTCAAAACACCGATATCACTGCAATTTACCAGGATGCATTTGAAAATATTTGGGTTGGTACTATGGGGCAGGGCATTTATGTGTTAAACCCCGGCACAAAAGTCATACGGCATTTAAACAGGAATATAAAGTTTTCATTAGCCAGTATTTTATCCATTAGCGGCAAGGGGGATAGCATTTTTGTGTGCAGTTTACAAGGAGCCGCCATTATTACTTTAAATAAAAATAATGGGGATATTCAACAAACTTATTCATTTGAAGAATTATCCAATACCCTCAGCGGATCACATTACCTGTACAGCATTTTTAAGGACAGTAAAAACAGGATTTGGTTTGCCTCTGATGGAAATGGCCTGGCCGTACAATATCCCAATGGGGAAAAAAAAGNNCCAGGAAAGGATCGTTTCATATTAATACCGATAATATTGGGTCTGCATCGCTTGATCCCCAGGGCCGCCTGGTAGCCGCTGAAAAAAACGGGATCATTATTTATGATGTTCCAAGGGAAAGCTCCCTGGCGCCCATTACATTAATTGAATCCATTAAATTATTTACCAATGAAGTTGACACCACCCGCCAACACGAGTTTGCCTATGATGAAAACAATTTTAGCTTTAGTTATACCGGGCTTTATTTCACCAATCCCTCTGCCGTTTTTTATCAATACAAGCTGGAAGGATTTGATAACGATTGGGTTGATACCCGGGATGAAACCCTGGTTTTCTCAAAACTGCAGCCCGGCAAATACAGCTTTAAAGTAAGGTCTTCGTTGCATAAAGATTTTTCAGGTGCGCCTATTGCCAGTTACTCCTTTGTGATACGGCAGGCTTTTTATAAAACGGCCTGGTTCATTACCGTCTGTGCCTTACTCTTTTGCGCCCTACTCTTTTGGTTTGTAAAAAACCGTGAAAAGCATATCAAAAAAATGCAGCAACTGCAGCAGGAAAAAATCCAGTTTCAATTTGAAGTATTACGCAACCAGGTAAATCCCCATTTTTTATTCAACAGTTTTAATACGCTTATTTCCACCATAGAAGAAAACCCCAGGGTTGCCGTGGAATATACCGAACAACTAAGTGATTTTTTTAGAAACATTGTTGCCTACCGGGAAAAAGACATTATCCCGCTTGTGGAAGAACTTGAACTTTTAAAAACCTATTATTTTTTACAGCAAAAAAGATATGGCGCCAATTTGCAGTTAAATATGGACATTAATGTCGCCGGTGCACAGCATTTGTTTATACCACCGCTTACCCTGCAATTGTTGCTGGAAAATGCCATTAAACATAACGCCATTTCAAATGAACGTAAATTGCTGGTGCATTTTCGGCTTACGCCAAATAATGATTTAGTGGTGAGCAATGCTAAAAGTTCAAAAAAACTTTTACAACCCGGCGCCGGAATGGGCTTGCAAAATATAAGCAACCGGTTTAAATTGCTTACCGGCAAGTCTATTGTGATACAGCAAACCTCTGATCTTTTTACTATTGAACTGCCTTTAATAAAAAATGGATAGGATAAACATATTGATTATTGAAGATGAAGAGCCGGCCGTAAAAAGGCTTTGGAAGCTGGTAAAAGAAATTTTGCCCAATGCGCAATTGCTGGCTACACATTATAGCGTTGCCCATGCCGTAAGCTGGCTGCAACAAAACCCAATGCCGCAACTCATCCTGTCTGATGTGCAATTAAGCGATGGCATAAGTTTTGAAATTTTTAAATCCGTACCGGAGGTTTGCCCGGTTATCTTTATTACGGCATTTGACCAATATGCCATCCATGCTTTTAAAACCAATAGTATAGATTACCTTTTAAAACCGGTAAAAAAAGCAGAGCTGGAAGCTGCGTTAAAAAAATTTTTAAACCAATCCCAAAGCCGCAATGCCTTTTCCATTAATGAACTTTTAAAATCGTTGCATCCTGCGCCGGCAAAGGAATATAAAAAAAGATTTGCCGTACGCTATGGTGAGCACCTTAAAACCATTAACACTGCGGAAATTGCTTACTTTAACTCCGAAGATAAAATTACCTTTCTCACCACATTTGAAAACAGGCGTTTTATAACCGATTTTAACCTGGAAGTATTAGAAACCATGCTCGACCCTTCGGTTTTTTTCAGGATTAACCGGCAGTTTATTATTTCCATACAATCTTTGGCCGAAATGTTTACACACAGCAAAGGCAGGGTACTCATTAAATTGCAGCCACCCAGCCGCCACGAAACCATCGTAAGCGCAGAACGGTCTGCCGATTTTAAACGCTGGCTGGATGATTACCGGGAGTAATCGCCCTGTTCAGTAATAAATTTTACCCGTTCAGTAATCATTTCTTTTTCCCCTTTATTTTTTATTGCAATTTGTAGCCATAAATCAAATTTTATGAAACAGCTATTAAAAAAAACCGGGTTATTATTACTGATCATTACTTCAACCTTATTGATCTCCTGCTCAAAAGACGACGACAACAATCCAACCAATACTCCTCCGGCAGGTAATTGGGCTATTTCAATGTACTTCGATACCGGGGACGAAACCTCAAACTTTACCGGATATACTTTTAGCTTTGCAGCAAACGGAGTAGTTACCGCTACCAATGGCACCAATACCGTTACCGGAACCTGGAGCCAAACCAGCACAAAATTTATCCTAAACTTTGGCACTACGGCCCTTTTTGACGACCTCAACGACGATTGGCTGATCGTAGAAAAAACATCTACTTCCATTAAACTCAAAGAAGATAACCCGGCGCAGGACGACAGGCTTGAATTTACCCGGCTTTAGTTTATTTACAATACCCGCTATTATCATATCCTATTAAACCCATCAGCCGTAACCGTTTTGAGTTACGGCTTTGTTATTTTATATTTGCAATTCGTAAAGGGAGCGGATTTGTTTATTGTTCATCCCATCTAAAATTGAACTAATAAACTGGAGACATTGAATACATCTTACAGTTATTTTTCAATTTTTATTCACGGGCAAATACTATAAACATTGATTACATTCCGTTCAGGGAACCCATCAAATTCGGTCAGTTAAATTCATAGAGCATGTCAAATATTAGAGAAGAACTTAAAAAACGTATTTTGATTATTGACGGCGCCATGGGCACCATGATACAACAACATCAGCTTACTGAAAAAGATTTTAGGGGAGAACGGTTTAAAAGCTGGCCCAAGGATGTAAAAGGCAATAACGACTTACTCAGTATAACCCAACCCGAAATTATTACCGGCATCCATAAAAAATATTTACAAGCCGGCGCCGATATTATTGAAACCAATACCTTTAGCTCCACCTCCATTGCCCAGGCCGATTATGATATGCAAACCTTAGCCTATGAGCTCAATAAACAAAGCGCATTATGTGCCAAAAAAGCTATTGAAGCCTATCAACAGGAAAGCGGGGACGCTACTCCAAAATTTATTGCCGGCGCCATTGGGCCACTTAATAAAACCCTATCCCTCTCCCCGGATGTAAATAACCCCGGCTTTAGGGCCGTAAGTTTTGATGAAGTGGCTGAAGCCTATACCGAACAAATTCATGGCCTGGTTGACGGCGGTGTGGATTTGCTCCTCATAGAAACCATTTTTGATACCCTCAATGCCAAAGCCGCCATATTTGCCGCCAAAAGTTATTTTCAAAAAAATAACCTGGAACTCCCCATCATGATTTCCGGAACCATCACCGATGCCAGCGGCCGAACCCTAAGTGGCCAAACCCTGGAATCGTTCTATATTTCCATTCAACACGCCAACCCGTTAAGCGTAGGACTCAACTGTGCCCTTGGCGCCAAAGAAATGAGGCCGCATATTGAAGAACTTTCAGGCATTGCCACCTGCTTTACCTCGGCTTACCCCAATGCCGGACTGCCCAATTCAATGGGCGAATACGATGAATTACCGCAAGAAACTGCGGCAATCGTAGAAGAATGGGCCAAAGAAGGTTTTTTAAATATTGTGGGTGGCTGTTGCGGAACTACTCCCAATCATATTAAAGAAATAGCGCTAAAAATGCGTAACTATGCTCCCAGGCCGTTACCCATTGCCTCTTCCGAATTACTGTTAGCCTAAAAAATCCCCCTTTTTTTCAAAAAAATACCTCATTTTGGGTATTGTTTGAATAAAATATTAATGTTCTCTTTGTGTTACCAACAAAGCAGATCTTTAAAAATTATTATATAGTCCGTTTAAGGCACTTATCTTTTTCTCATGCTTGAACACTCTTCCCGTTCCGGTTCCCCGGAGTGGGATTTTTTTTGCCCGGGCTTATCTTAACTAAATAAATTATCAAAAAAATACTAAAATTATTAGTGTTGATAAAATAAAACCCCTACATTTGTGCTTCAGGATAATTTTACAAGCAAAACGGATATACATCAATTATTAAAAACAGAAACAATGAGTAATGTAGAAAAACTTAAGGCGCTGAAACTTACCATGGATAAGATT
>JRYE01001760.1_pt1 | contig 25270 bp, 24 predicted proteins | sample 235321 | NCBI WGS metagenome assembly JRYE01 (sample SAMN03074214, study PRJNA261473) | activated sludge metagenome | biome: Common Effluent Treatment Plant; feature: Wastewater; material: Activated sludge; isolation source: activated biomass in a lab-scale reactor treating industrial wastewater at... | reverse complement strand
GACGCCCACGATCGCGAGGATAAGCAGGAGCCAGAGGGCAAGGTCGAAGGCGAGTCTGGCGATCGTGTACATCCCTTGGATCGGCTCGAGAAGGGGCAATCGCGCGACGCTCGCGACGATACCGGTGAGCACGAGGGCGGCGACGGCGAGGACACCCGAGAGTTTGAGAGTGTTGATGAGCGTCTTGGCGATGCCACGCTTGCCGACGATGTTCGACAGGCCCTTGATCGGGTTGAGTTTCGCGAGGTTGGGCTGCAGGGGATCGGTGGAGAAGTTGAAGCCGACCTGGGCGAACTGGGAGATCGCAGCGATGACGAGGGTGATCGCGAGGAACGGCGCGAGGGCCCGGGCGGCCTGGGCCGAGGCGAAGATGATGAAAGGGAAGAGGGTGGTGGAATCCACGGAAGCGGGCAGGCCGTCGAAGGTGCGGCGGAAGACCATGAGGACGGCACGGATGGCGAATCCGCCGAAGAGCACGAGTATGAGGAGCGCGCCACCGAGTTCCACCGCCGCGGTGAGATCGGTGCTCTTGGGGATGCGTCCCTTCTGGCGCGCCTCGCCGAGGCGTCGCGGGGTTGGGGCTTCGGTCTTGTCTCCGAGATCTTCGGCCACGGCTTCTCCGGTCTAGTGGTTTCCCAGCGCGTCCACCCAGTTTGTCGCGTGGGCGAGGGCGGCGTGGACTTTCTCGCCGACGACGGTCTGGACTGCATAGAGCGCCAGCGCGGTCATCTCGACCCCCGCCATGATCTTCACGGTGAATCCCACGGACATGATGTTGATCTGGGGCATGGTCTTGGAGACCGCGCCAAAGACGATGATGAGCAGCAGGATAATCGCGGTGACGGGTGCGGCGGCCTGCATCGCGAGTTCGAAGCCCGAGGAGAGCACGCCAACGATCGTCTCCAGCGGGNNCTCGAAGGAGTTGATGACGCCCGCGATGACGATGTCGAGCCCGCCGAGGCCGAAGAAGACGCCGGCGCCGACGTAGAACAGCAACTGCCCGAGGACGTCGACGTCGTAGTCGGCCTCGGGGTTGTAGACGCGGGCGAGACCCAGGCCCATCTGCTGGCCCATGAGCACGCCGCTCATCTCGAGGGCGGCGAGGGGGAGCGTCGCGAGGACGCCGATGACGAATCCGATGAGCGTCTCGCCCAGGATGACGGGGACGGCGGAGAAAACGTCCATGCGCCCCGCGAGGGCCGGCGTCACGTGGAGATCCAGCGAGGGATAGAGCGCGGCGGTGAGCATGACGCCCAGGAGCGCCTTGTTCTTCGAGGGGATGATCACGCTCGAGAGCATCGGCGCAAAGACAAAGATTCCCAGCACGCGGAACGACGCGAGGGTGAACGGCACGGCATGCGCCAGGGCCAACTCGATCTGGGATGCGGCGGATGCCATCGGCATGAGACGCGAGAACGACTAGGGGGATTGGTTCAGGGTGAGATACTGTGTGGTGAACTCGATAAGACGGAGGGAGATCCACGGGATAAGCACGGCGGCGGCGAGGATCATCACGATGATCTTCGGGACCGTGCTGAGCGTCTGATCCTGGATCGACGTCACGGATTGCACCAGGCTGATCCCCAGGCCCACGACGATGCCGGCGAGGAGGATGGGCGCGGCGATCTTGAGCGTGAAGATCAGCGCCTGACGCACGAGGTCGATGGTGGTCTCGTCATAGTGCACGCGCGGAACTCCTATCCGAGGCCGAGGGACTGCATGAACGTGGCGCCGCCATCGCCGAGCAGCGCCACCTGGGACGCCGGGCCCGAGATGCTCCTCATGAGACTCCCCACGACGAGCGTCCAGCCATCGACCATCACAAAGAGAAGGACCTTGAAGGGCAGACTGACCAGGACGGGCGGGAGCATCATCATGCTCATGGAGATGAGCATGGTGCTGATGACCATGTCGATGACGAGGAAGGGGACATAGACGCGGAAGCCCATGAGGAAAGCGACCTTGAGTTCGCTGAGCATGTACGCCGGCACGAGCTCGACCATGTCGACATCGGCGCGGGAGAGTTGCTCGGGACGGCTGATGTCCTTGCCGCGATGCTCCATGAGCATGTAGAGGCTGGACCAGTTGCCGCTGGCCTCAATCTGGCTGAACATGAAGTCACGGATGGGCTGCTTGGCGCTGTCCCAGAGCGAGTTGTAGTCGCGGATCTCGCCGGATCGCCAGGGCTCGAGGGCCTCTTTCTCGATGCGCTGGACGGTCGGAGCCATCACGAACATCGTGACAAAGAGCGCGAGGGCCGTCGTGACCTGGGGCGGCGGGATGGACTGCGTCCCGAGGGCTTGCTTCAAGAATCCAAGCACGATGAGGACGCGCATGAAGCACGTCATCATGAGCATGAGCGACGGCGCGAGGGAGATCACCGTCAGGACGAGCATGACGTTGATCGTGGTGGAGAGACCGCCCTTCTTGTCTTCGTCGGAGGATGACGAGGCACTCGATGTTCGACCATTGACGGCCTGGCCCGCCTCCGCCATGACCTCGAGTGGGTTGAGGCCGCTGGCGGGAGAGAAGGAACTCGAGCCGGGCTGCTGAAGGAACTTCTCGGCGAGTCCTCCAAGTTGGGAGAGCGAGGTGCCACCCCCACCACCGGCGAGGGCATCGCCGCCCGGATAGGCCGGGCCGAGCAGACCCTGCGCCATCACGGGCCGGGCAAGGAGGATCGCGATGAGGATGAAGAGGACGCGTCGGATCACACAGCGGCCTCCGTCTTCGTGGCCGAGTGTGCGGCACGGCTTCCGCTCATGCGCGCGCGGATGAGGTCCACCGTGCGCCCGATGGCGTCCAGCGGCGAGGTCCCCGGGGCCTCCACGATCTCGATCTCATGCGTGGCGTCGAAATGCTGCACCTCACCGGGCGCGGGATCGCGCGGGATCGCGAGTTCGGGGCGATTCTGATGGTCGAGGAGATCCTGGAATCGACGGGCCATCGTCTCACCCTCGTCGTCGCGGGACTTGACGAGGAGCGAGGCGACATCCTCGGCATCGGTGATCTCGCAGAGCGTGCTCATCGAGGTCCCGGCCCTGCGGCTCGAAGACTGGCTGAGCAGAAGGACACGCCGATCAACGCGAAGCAGGACCAGCGTCACTCCGCGCGAGACGGGGTAGCGTCCGAGCACCTCGAGCACGCCCGACGGCGCGCGTCCACCGGGCCCGAGCGAGGCGCGTAGCCCGCCTTGGGCGCGGGCGGCCTTGCGCAGAATGGCCCCGACAAAGAGCGCGAACGAGACGACGCCCGCAAGGGACAGAACGGTTCGGACGATGCCCCATTCGCTCGTGGCCCGCTGTGTCGCGGGCATCCCAGAGGCATTCGTTGGTTGCGAGTGCGTGCCGAGAGGAATGGAGCGTTCATGGGCCGCGGGGTCGACGGTCGTGTGCGCAACGGTGTTGTTGACTGAGGGCGCGGGCTGGGCGAGTCCGCGCGAGGCGAGGAGCATGAGCGCAAGGCCCAGGCCGAGCATCACGAAAGCCCAACGGCGCTGACGCGTCGGGGCCGCGCGGACGGCCTCGTCATGGTCGTGGATGGCGCGCGGTCTCCAGCAGGTGACGCGGCTCCGGGTCGGCTTGATGTGCAGCGTCCCCATCGTCCCCCCTTTCAGCCGGCCTTTTCCTGTGGTGCATCGATGGCTTCGAGGATCTCGTTGATGCGCACGCAGAAGTTGTCGTTGAGCACGAGAACCTCGCCCCGCGCGACGTGGCGTTCGTTGACGTAGACATCAACGGGGTCGCCGGCGAGCTTGTCGAGTTCGACGACCGCGCCCTCGGTGAGTTTCAGCACGTCCTCGACGAGCATCCGCGTCCGCCCGAGTTCGATCTTCACGTTGAGATTGACGTCGGAGAGCAGCGTGATGGCACGGGCCTGCTCGGGCGAGGCGCCCATCGAGAACGTGGGCAGGTCCAGGGGCGAGCCCCCGGCCGCGGGATCCTGGGCGTCACCCGAACCGGTGGCGTCGGAGGCGAGATCGCCGAGGCTGGAGATCTCGTTGCGGGCCGCCTCGATCGCGGCCTGTGCGTCGTCATTCACCGGATCGCCAGAGGGCTGAGCTCCGCTGATCTCGTTGGGCGTGTCGTCGCCGAGCGGCTGATCGCCTGGAACTTTGGTCTCGTCGGCCATCCTGGCCTCCTGTCTCGCGCAGTCCTTGCGCGCATGGGCGGCAGTCCTACAGGGACCCTCCGCCATGGATCCACCTCAATCGGACCCCGACTGCTCGATTCGCCAGAATTGGCGCAGGAGACGCCCACGTCCGAGAACGACGCGCAAGATTCGCGCGCCGCTCTCCGTCTGATGCTCTGATTGGAGTGTTGCCGTTTGGATCAGCCCGCGCCGAATCCGCGGCAACGGGGGATCAGCACCTTCTCGAATCGCGGGTTGCCTTCGGCGTCCTTGCCGAGGATGCCTTCGAGATATGCCGAGACCTGGCGATTGATGGTCTCGAATCCCGGCTCGCGGAGTTGGTTGGGCTGGGCCTTGCGGAACATCGTCGCGATAGCCTCACGGATCTCGGCGTGGCGACGCTCGAGTTCGGCCTCGACATACTCCTGGTCCTTGGCCTTGACCTTCAGGACCATGTTCGTGTCCCAGATCCAGATCTGGCTCCCCTGGAGCGTCTGGAACTCCTCTTCGAGGAGCGTGACCTCGACGCTGAGATTCTCTTCGGGGTGCTCCTCGCCATGGACGACCACGGCCTCGGCGGCCTTGGGCTTGCCGGTCATCCCAGCGACCATGAAGACGGCGACCGCTTCGAGGACCATGACCACGGCGACCACGGCGATCATCTTGATCGGGGGCTTCCTCTTGGCCTCGCCACCCTCGCCGCCTTGCTTTGCTTCCTTCTCGTCGGCCATGACTCCCTCCACGCGCGCCGGCGTGAGCCGGGCGTACGTGTGCGGAATCGGATGTTGGGATGATCGGAATCAGTGCGCGTGAGTGTGTGCGGTTCGGGATTGCCCGCAAAGCCCGCAGGGATGCGCGGCGCGGGGATTCTCGGACGATCAGGCGGCCTTGCGGGACTGTTCCTGGGCGACTACCGAGGACGACCGCTCCTGCCGAGCGATGCCGGGCGAGGTCCAGACACTGACGGCAAGGAAACTCAGCAAAAGGCCGCAGTAGGCGCTGATTGCGTAGCCCGGGTTGAGCATCGAGGTGATCTCGAGCCAGCCCATGAGAACGAGGAGACACGCGGCCGAGCCGAGGAGTGTCGCGAGCGAGCCCATCAGCGTGGTGCGGAAGGACATGAGGCGTTCGAGGCGGAGGACGCGGGCACCGAGAATGCCGAAGCCCACACCGGCGCCGCCGAGTCCTAAGAGCCCGGCCAGGAGCATTCCGTCCGAGAGTTGTTCGATGAACATGCGAGTCTCCAGATAGGGGCGATCGCCCGGTATCGGAGTTATCGGGAGGGGACGGGGCGGAGTTCAGTCGGTTCTGGTACTTGGATTAGCGCCCGAGGACGAGGAGTTGCTGCATGAGTTCGTCGGCGGTCCGGATAACCCGCGAGGAGGCGGAGTAGCCGGTGGAGGCGAGGATCATCTTGATGAACTCCTCGCCGAGATCGACGTTGGAGAGTTCGAGGGCGCCGCCGATGGTGCGGCCTGCGCCGAGGACGGTGGGCGTGGTGACGATCGGGGAGCCGCTGTTGGCGCCGACGCCGAAGAGGTTGCCGCCCTGGTCCACGAGGCCCTCATTGTTGGGGAAGGTGGCGAGGGCGACCTGGCCGATGGTTCGTGTGGGCCCGTTGGCGACCTTGCCGGTGATAAAACCGTCGATCCCGATGCCGAACCCGGAGAGCGTGCCGATGGGCGCGCCGTCGCGGTAGGTAGCGGCGACAGACGAGGTCTCATCGGTGAGCGCGGTAACGGTGTCGTCGCCCTCGGCAAAGCTCAACGAGAAGCCCAGGGGCGAGTCGGCGCCGGTGTCCGAGCGATCGATGGAGATCGCGATGGGGACGGTGGTGTCGAGTTGGCCCTCGGTGTCAAAGGCGAGGACACCGGTAGTGATGGCGAGGTCCGGGCCTGTCGCATCGGCGGATTCGATGGTGTAGCGCCAGGTCGTGCCGGCGTTGGACTTGCCCTCGAGCGTCATCGCGAGATCGACCTCGACGGGCGTGCCCAGCGAGTCGTAGACGATGAACGTTGTTCGAACGGACTCGCCATCGGCGGCGGCGGTCTTCTGGGGGACGAAGGGCTGGCGCACGACCTGGCCCGAGGCGTTCAGGAGGCGCATGTCGGAAGAGTCGATGGCGATGTCGTTGACCGTGCCGGTGTTTCCGGTGATGGAGACGACGCCGGTGGTCGGGTCGAGGGTGACCCCGGGCGTGTTCCCGTCGGGGTTGGCGCCGGTGGTGCCGTTGATCCCGATGGTCTCGCGCATGAACGTCATGAGGTCGTCGAGCGTGGACGTCGTCGTGATCGGGAAGATCGCGGTGGGGAGCGTGCGTCCGCCCTTCTCGATGTTGCGGAGTTCGATGGACTGGCCATCGAGGAACATGGGCGTGCCCGAGCCGACGAGTTCGGGGTCCTCGATGTCGACGAGGCGCGTCGTGCCCTCGATGAGATTGCCGGGGGCGGGGGCCGGAGCAGCGGCGGCGATGGCGCGCAGGCCATCGGTCTGCGTCCCGAGAAGGTTCACGTTGGAGCCTTGCGACGGGATGGAGCCCGAGGCATCGAGATTGCCTCGGAATCGCACGTTCTGTGTGGCCTCGGCGATGGTGAGCGTGCCGAGGGGGATGCGCATGTCGCCGAGTCGCCCCGGGACGATGTTGAAGTTCTCGTCGATGCCGTAGCCCTGGAGTCGCTCGCCCGAGGGGGTCGCGAGATACTGCTCGGCGTCTGGGCGGAAGTTGCCGGCGCGGGTGTAGAAGGGCTGGGTGCCGCGGTTCACGACGAAGAACCCGTCGCCATCGATCGCGAGGTCGCGAAGATCACCGGTGGGCGAGATGGTCCCGGTGGCGAAGTTCTTCTGGGTGCCCGAGACGCGCACGCCGTAGCCGATCTGGAACGGGTTGGTCCCGCCGACGGTGTCGCCCGGGGGTGTTCCGGCGTTGAATGTCCTGGAGAACATGGTCTCGAAGTTGGCACGGGCGGACTTGAAGGCGACGGTGTTGCCGTTCGCGATGTTGTTGCCGATGACGTCGAGATTTCTCGCGTTGGCGTTGAGCCCGGTGAGGCCCGTGAAGAGCGCGGTGGTGGATGCCATGGGGTGGCGCGCCGTGGGCGCGCGGCTCCTCTGTTTGGGTCGGCGTGCGTGCCGACCCGGTACGAATGAGGGCCTCCGTGCCCATAGGGAGTTTTTGGCGCGATCTCCATATCGCGCCCCATCGCGAGCGTGGTCGTCCACGCAACGGGCGTGCCTACTCGGCGGCGATCACGCCGGCGTCGATGATCTGGTCCACGCGATCGAGCGCGATCGTGTAGCCCGTGTCGAGGACCACCGCGGAGTTGCCGTCCTGTTTGGTGACGGCGGCAACGGTTCCCGCAACACGCTGGGTGTCGTCGGTCAGACCGGTCACGACCTTGCCGATGAGCGACGCCGAGGAGGCGAACTCGTTCTGGGAGACGAGCAACTTGAGCGTTGAGATCAGGTCCGTGCTCGATTGCACCTGGCGGATGCTGGAGATCTGTTGCAGGAGCGTGTTGGTGTCGTTGGGCGCGAGCGGGTCCTGCTTGGAGAGTTCGGCAAAGATGAGTTTGGTGAAGTCCTGGGAACTCAGTGTGCTGAAGGCGTCGGCGCCGGTCGTCGAGGTGGTTCTGGCGTTGGAGGAGATGCTGTCGATGGAGGCCATGGGTCGTGCTCCTTATGGGTCCACTCAGGCGAGCGTGTTGATCAGGGATCGGGCGCCGAGTGAGTCGATCGCGTGGTCGGCGCCTGAGGCGTGTCGCCACGCGTCATCGGGCGAGGACTGATCCTCGCGCGAGGCATAGTGAGGGTCGTTGGTGCTCCCGTCCTGTCGGAAGGCGTTCTGGTGTTGACCACCCGTGTCATTCGAGGTCGAGCCATGGGAAGTGTCGTCGCTCGATCGCGAGAGATCGGGGAAAGGCAGGTGGACCAGCCGATCGGTGCGGAGATCGGGAGCGAGTTCCTTCGCGGTGTGGCTGGCGTCCACGATCTCGAGGCGTTCGACGAGCATGCCCTTCTCGTGCATCGATTCGCGGAGGACGCCCTGGTGGGTCTTCAGGAGTTCGGCGGCCTCGCTCGTGCCCGCCTCGATCTTGGCGTTGACGACGCCGTTGCGCATCGAGACGGTGATTCGGAGTTGACCCAGCGATTCGGGCTCGAGTTTGAGGACGACGCTGCCACCCTTCTGGCGGATGGCGGCGGCGAGGCCCTGGGTCGCTTTCGAGATCACTTCCTTTGCATCGGGTGTGGTCGGTGCGTTGGGCTTGGTCGCGGCACGCGCGATGCCGGTGCGTCCGGCGCCCGCCCCACCGAGATCGACCTGCGCTGTCGGCGCGGACCGGGCGCCAACAACGGGCGCCGCGGTCGCGGCATTGACCGCGGTCGGTGACGGCTGGGACTGAGGAACCGACGGTATGGCTGCCGCGGTCGTTGGAGCGGCTTTGGTTGCCGCCTGTGTGGTTGCCGCAGGTTGTGGGGATGTGGGAACAGACTTCGCGTTGGGCGTAGCCGGCGTGGCACGCGGCTGGGCGTCGGAGTCCGATGTCGCTTGGTTGGTCTCGAGACCGGACTCGACGGGCACGGTCGCGCTCATTGGTGGTGCTGGATGTGGTCCGGTCGCCCCCGGTTTGGGCGGGGCGGTCGAAGTCTCGTTTTCAACTGGGGTGCTCGTGCGGAGTTCCGCCGCGGCACGGTCGGCGACGCTCACCTGGCCAGCGAGTTCTCTGGAGACGGAGAGCGCGACACCGGCGCTGGTCGACCCGGCCTGAGTCGCGATGGTCTGCGAGTTCGATGTCGGAGAATCGACCGCAACGCTCGAGGCCGCGTTCAACTCGGCGGTGTTGTCGTTGGATGATCCAACCCAGCCATGCGGATCGCTCGTGAACGCCTTGGCCTCGGCCCGATCGCGATCACGGCGCGATTCGAGTTCTCGCGCAAAGTCCGACGCTCCCCGCGCACTTTCGGCGCGGTTGCGCAGCGCAACGGACGACGCCTCCGAGGTCGATCGGGTCTTGGAGATGGGCGTGTTCGAGGATGGAAAAGTGGATGCGGAATCGGTCATGGAGAAGATGCCTGGGCCGTGGGGGCGAACTGCCCCTGCGTGCGCAGCATCTCCAGCAACTCGCCTGCCAGAACCGGGTCGGCTTTCAGGATCTCGGTGATGACTCGGGTTCTCGAGCGGTCCTCCATCTGGTTGAGGTAGGCGGCGACGAGGGTCTTGCCGTGGAGCCTGGTGGTGGTCGCGGTCTGGGCCTTTGCCGGCGAGAGTTCCGCGGGCTGGTTCGATGATGGATCGGTCGCGAGGTTGGCGAAAGCGGTCGCGGCGCTCGTGGCATCCTGGGCGATGATCTCCATCATCGCGGCCTTCGCGTCGGTCGGCTTGAGCGACTCGAGCACGCCGAGCGTCTTCTTGAACTGGGCGTCCTCGACGAGGGCGTTGTGGGCGGCGATCTGGGCGTTGAACTGCTTCTCGGCGGCCTCGACGATCTTTCGGCGAGTCTCGAGATCGGCGATCTGGCGATCGAGTTCCGCCTTCAGCGAGGCGGCCTCGGCACGCATCGCCGCGATCCGCTGCTCGTCGATCTCCGAAGCGCCGAGGCGCACGACGAGTTGCTCGCTCGCGGTGAGGGGCGGGCGGGCTCTCTTGGCGTCCTGCTCGCGCTGGGCGGCCTCGGCCTCGGCCTGGCGCTTCGCTTCTTCCGCTTCGGTCCTCTGCTGCGCGATGGTCTTCGTGTACATCTCGCGCGTCTCACGAAGTCGATCGGTATCGAGACGATCGGTGGACTTCAGCCAGCCGATGAAGCCCGCGAGGCCGAGCAGATTTGCCACGGCGACGATCGAGATGATGGTCCAGAGAGACTTCATGGCAGAACTCCTGTCGCGCCGGCTCGCATCACGGCGAGCTCATCGAGGCTCGCGTTCTCGGCCCGCGATTGGGCGGCTCGGAACTCCTCGAGCCTTCGTTCCTTCAGCAGTTCAACGGCCTTGCGACGCGTCATGGCATCGGTGAGATCACGCCGCGCCGCGGCGAGACGCGCGTTCGTCTTCTCGAGCGCGACGGTGAGGCGCTGCGTCTCGGCGAGGACGGCGAGGGAGGCCGACGCCTGCCAACTCGCGGCACGCAGGCTGACGGGACCCGTGCCACCGGCCACGCCCGTCGCCTCCCGCGGCCCGAGGATTGAGCGGAGTTCCTCACGCTCGCGGGCGAATCGCTCGTGCCCCTCCTGGATTCGGGCCTCGATTGCCAGACGCTCGCGCTCGACGCCCGCGAGCGCGATCTGCTTCTCTCGCTCGACGGCGAGTCGCTGTCGAAGCACGGGCTCGAGTTGGAAGCGAAACTTGGGCATGAGTCAGCGGTTCACAGTCGAATCCGTCACGCGGCCTTGGTCCTTATCAGCCTTTGCTTGAGATCGGTGGAGAGGGCGGCGATCTTGATCAGTTCCGAGCGGGATTCGTCGAATGACGCCGGTTTTCCGCTCGAATCCCGCGATTGGTGGAGCAGTTCGAGCACACGCCCGCGTAACTCGATCGCGACGTCGGCCTCGGGATTGCTCCCCTTCGCGTACGCCCCGATCTGCACGAGTTCGGCGACGTCGGCATAGGCCGAGAGAAGGCGGCGGAGCGCGTGCCTCGCGTGGACGTGGTCGCGATCGCACACGTCGTCGGCGACGCGGCTGACCGAGTCGAGCACATCGATCGCGGGATAGTGCGCCTGCTGGGCGAGTTTGCGAGAGAGCATGACGTGCCCGTCGAGGATGCCTCGGGCGGCGTCGGCAATCGGCTCGGTCATGTCGTCGCCCTCGACGAGGATGGTGTACAGACCGGTGATCGAGCCGCTGGGCGAGCCGTCTTGGTTCAGGATCGCACCGGCGCGCTCGAGCAGGAGCGCCAGCCCCGCGTAGACGCTCGGCGTGTAGCCCTTCGTCGCGGGCGGCTCGCCGATGGAAAGTCCGATCTGTCGCTGGGCGTGCGCGAAACGAGTGATCGAGTCCATCATGAGCAGAACGCTCTTGCCCCGATCGCGGAAATGCTCGGCGGCGGCGCACGCGAGCCTCGACGCACGCACGCGGAGCACGGGCGACTCGTCACCCGTCGCGACGACCACGATGCTCTTGGCCAGACCCTGCGGCCCCAGCGAGTGGGCGATGAAGTCCTTGACCTCGCGTCCTCGCTCGCCGATGAGCGCGATGACGTTGACATCGGCGTCGCTTTGACGCGAGATCGCGCCGAGCAGCGTGGACTTGCCGACGCCCGGGCCGGCAAAGACGCCGAGCCGCTGCCCGCGCCCCAGTGTGAGCATGGTGTCGATCGCGCGAACGCCGGTGGCGAGTCGCTCGTGGATGGGTTGTCGCCGCATCGCGGGGACCGGCTCGGGGCTCAGTGGCATGGGCGAGAGGCCCGCCATCGGACCAAGCCCGTCGATCGGCTCGCCCATGCCGTTGATGCAGCGTCCGAGCATGCCGGGCCCGACCATCGCGACGGGTGAGGATCGCACACCGACGACGCTGTCGCCCGGGCGTACGCCGCTGGATTGCGCGAGCATCATGACGACGCCCTGTCGCCCCGTGAATCCGACGAGTTCCGCGGGGATCACGCCGCCGAACGAGGTGTGGATGTGGACGAGCGTCCCCACGGGCATGGGAAGATCCTCGACGATGACGCTGAGTCCGCGCAGCGCGACGACTCGTCCCGCGAGGCATACCGGTTCGGCCCGCGCCACCGAATCGAAAACGCCGGCGAGGGAGGAGACCTCATGGAGCACGGAAGATGGCGCGGCGACGCTCATGACCCGGGCGTGCCTCCATCTGGTGTGGATGGGCTCGGCGCGCCCGGTGGCGTAACACCCTCCGTCGCTACCACTCCATGATCCTCCGGGCGATCCAGGATCGCCCGAGCAAGGCGATCGATCTGTGTCGAGAGCGACGCGTCGATCGACGCGCCCGACGGCAGACGAACCACGCACGACCCCGCGGCGGCACCCTTCACCCCCACAACCTCGGCGTGCTCGACCTGCCGGAACCGCTCCCATAGAGCCGGTAGGCTCGCCTCGACGAGCGCGCGATCCTCCTCGCGGACCTCGACGACCAGCCGCGTCGAGTGCGTCACGTTGGCCAGAGCGCTCGCGACCAGATCGGTCATGCGCGTGGGATCGTCAGAAAGCGTGTGCGAGAGCACACGACCGGCGATCGCGAGGGCGAGGCGCACCGTCTCCTCGCGGGCCTCGCGCATGAGGCCCTCACGCAGCGCGAGGAACTGCTCCAGCCCGGCGATCCACGCGGCCTCGATCTCCGCGAGACGAGCCGAGTGCTCGGCGCTCGCCTTGGCGATGCCGTCGGACTTTCCCGCCGCGAATCCAGCGTCTCGACCGGCCTTCTCGCCGATCGCGTGCCCCTCGGCCTGGGCCGTGGCGATGAGCCGATCTCGCTCGGCGCGGGCCTTGGCGAGGATCGCGTCGGCCTCGATGCGGGCTCTCGCCTTGATCTGCTCGCCCTGGCGGAAGAGATCGCCCAGGTCGAGCGCCACGGCATCCTTGCTGAGCGAATCGAACTCGGACTGTCGGATCAGGGCCATCGGAACGCTTGCCGCCTTCTGGGTTCACACGATCACACGATGAGGTCAGACTCGCCGCCGCCTCGACCCTCGACGATGACCTCGCCGGCCTCTTCGAGTCGCCGGACGATGTCCACGATGCGCTGCTGCGCCGCCTCGACGTCGCTGACGCGAACGGGACCCATGTACTCCATGTCCTCGCGGATGAGCGACGCCGCCCGCTCGGACATGTTCTTGAGGATCTTGTTCTGCAGGTCGGGCGAGGCGGTCTTGAGCGCCAGCGCCAACTCGCTGTTGTCCACTTCCTTGAGCACGGCCTGGATGCCCTTGTCGTTCACACGCATGATGTCCTCGAAGACAAACATCAGGCGGCGGATCTGCTCGACGAGGTCCGGGTCGTCGGCCTCGAGCCCCTCGAGGATCGCCTTCTCCGTCGAGCGATCGGCAAGATTCAGAATCTCGGAAACCGTCGGCACGCCCCCCGCCTTCTCCATGCTCTGCACGAGCATGTTCGCGAGTCGACTCTCCAGCCCACGCTCGACCTCCTTGATCACGTCGGGATTGGTCTGCTCCATGTTCGCGACGCGCTTGATGACCTCGATCTGTTTCTGGAGCGGCAGCCCGCCGAGGATCTCGCCCGCCTTGTGGTGGGGCAGGTGGCAGATGATCAGCGCGATCGTCTGCGGGTGCTCGTCCTGGATGAACGTCAGCACGTTCTCGCTCTCGGCACGCTGAAGGAACGAGAACGGCTTCTTCTGCACCTGAGTCTGGATCTGCGACAGAACGCGATCCGCGGCCTTGGGATCCATCGAGTTCTTCAGGATCTCCTTCGCGTAATCCAAACCGCCCTCGCTGTAGTACTGCGATGCGATCGTGACGCCATAGAACTCCTCGACGACGGCGTTCTGGAGTTCCGGGGGGACGCGGCCAAGCCCGGCGAGTTCACGCGTGACCTCTTCGACGGCGTCGGGGGCGAGTTGCTGGAGCAGTCTCGAGGCACGATCGGGCCCGATGGCGAGGAGAAGGATCGCCGCCTTGGTGATGCCATCGAGCGCGTCGGCGGTCGTGGGGAGTTTTTCGTTGGGCTTTCGAGGCATGATCGTTCCTTCCGATTACTCCTCGACAGTGATCCACCGGTTGAGCAGTTTCGCCGCCGCCGACGGGTTCTCCTCCACGAGTTCGCCGACCTGCTCGAGCATCTTCTGGACCTGGACCTGGGTCTCGTTGACCTCGATGCCGGTGAGCGGGGTCTCGCCGACATCGGCCTCTCCGACAAGGTCGCTCTGGGTGTCGAGTTGGGGCGGGAGCCCGACGAGTTCCTCGGCGCTGGGCATCACGACACGCTTCCCGGCCCGCTTGAGCATCAGGAACATCATCCCCAGCGCGATCAGCCCAAGCGTGCCAAGACCGATCTTCTCGATGAGCGAGCCGCCCAAGCCGCCGCCGCCCGTCGCGGTGAGCGTGCCGAGGAGGCCCGCGCTCACCGGCCCGAGCGTCTTCGGGACGCCGATGGGGATCATCGCGACCGAGACGGATTGCCCGAGGAGTTTGTCCAGATCGGCATCAGAGAGGGTGCGATTCGCCTGCTGGGTCATCACGCGGACGTGGGGCCTGATCGTGGCCTCGATCTGGGGCTTGATCTGCGCGATGAAGTAATCCTGGATCGCCTTCTCGTCGGGGGCCGATCCGCTCGACCCACCACCCCCCCCCCACCCCCCCGATTTTCCCCCCAAGTCGCCCAAGAGATGCAAGAAAAATACAAAGAGCACCATCANNCCACGGGGCACGTTCACCGAGACGGCGACCATCGTGGTCATGCCCTTGGGATCGACGACCGTCTCCGTGCGTGTGCCGGGGATGACCGTCATCTCCGTTTCGGTCTTGGACGTGTTGTTTGATCGACCGGGGACGCCCTGGCTGTTGGCGATGTCGGACTCAACATTCGACCGCAAGCCCGGCTCGGCGCCCGGGACGCCCTCGGTGGATGAGGTGACATCCTCGGTGACGCGCTTGGGCTCCACGAGCGTCCCGCTTCCTTTGGGGAGCGTCGCCGTCGTCTGCGTGTTCACGCGGGTGACATCGACCTGGGCGGTGACGGCCACAATCGCGCCGGGGATGTACGACAAGAGCGAACTCAGTTTCTCCTGCGTCAGCCGCTCGACCTTCGTGGCATGCTCGAGATAGGTCGAGGGAATCTGGTCGGTCTCGGTGGAGGCACGCCTCTGTACGCCCGTCGTCGCGTCGATCACGCGCACACGGTCGATCTCCAGGCCCGCCCGGCTTCCCGCGACGTACCCCGCGATCGCGTCCACCGCGGGTTGGCTCAGAGCGCTCCCCGTCGTCGAAACGGTGACCGACGCCGTGGGAAGTCGCACGGCACGCCCGATCCCCTGGGCCTCGGGGATGTCGAGGATCACCGTCGCCGACTTGATCCCCTTGAACTGCGAGATGTCCTGGGCCAGTTGGTTCTGGAGCGCGATGAGGTAGATCTGCTCGTTCTGCTGGCGCGAGTTGATCCAACTCTGCTTCTCGAGCAGGTTGTCGAAGAGAATGGTCTTGTCGCTGGGGAGTTTCCCGTTCTCGGCGAGCAGGGCCCGAGCCTGGGCCTCGCGATCGGCGGGGACCGTGAGCCGTCCGTCGGCGGTGAGCGTGTTCGGGATGTTGGCGCTGGTGAGAAAGATCGAGGCCCGCTGCTGGTCGGCGGCCGGATACCCCTTCAGCGGCTCGGTCCACGAGGCACGACCCGCATACAGGCTCACGAACGCGAGGGTCATCACCACGATCACCGCGAGGCTGCCCATGAGCAACTTCTGCGACGCCGTGAGCGCCCCCAGTTGCTTGCGGATCGTCTCGATCGCCTGGCGGAGCATGTCCATTCCATCGGCCTCCATGCCGCGGGCGAACAATCGCCCGCCCGAGTCGTGCGCACTCCATGCGTACCACACCCGGCAGGATCCGCCGAGTGAGACCCTACCTTCGGCCGATCGCCGTGATCGACTTCAAAGTCGCGCGAGATGGGGAAGGTCCGAGAATAGAAACGCCCGAATCGCGCAGTTCACGCGCGAGTCCGCGTCAGACGCGGGTCTGCTTGATCTCGTCGTACGCCTCGACCACCTTGTTCCGCAGAGCCTGGAGCATCCTGAAGGCGTTGTCGGCCTTCTGCGTCGCGAGCACGACGTCCTCGATGCTTGGGTTCTTGCCCGTGGCGTAGTCCTCGACGGCGCGCGTCGCCTCCTGCTCGGCCTTGTTCACCTGGTCGAGTTGATCGACGAGAACATCCTTGAAACTCGGCGCGTTGGGATCGACCGGGCCATTGGCACCGCCCATGGGCATGCGTGCCCCTGCTGCTCCTGCTCCGCCTATGAGTCCCAACGGATCCGCCATCACTCACTCCAATCCGGTCCCGTTCTGGTTCCAGCCTCGCCCGAACGCTAGGGGCTTTGGTGCCGGCTGATCTGGGCCTCCTGCCCCGATTGTGGCGCACTCCATCCGTGGTTGCGAGCCGTGGTCGCTAGGCGATGAGCCGCAAGGCTTGTGCCAGCATCGACTTCGTCGCCTCCGCCGCCGAGACGTTCGCCTCGTAGGCCCGAGAGGCCTCCATCGCCTGCANNTCCCTGGTCTCGTTGCCGTTGGCGCCCGCGTTCATCCGCAACGCGCCGCCGATGGTGCCGGGAATGCCGAAATAGAACTCAAGCCCGCTGATGTTGGCGGCGGCGGCCGTCAGGCGAATCCGGTTGGCGATCATGCCGCTCGTCGAAATGTCCAACATCCCATACATCGGTCACTCCTCCATCCGGGCACGGTCGATTAGACCCGCTGGCTGATCGCGATTCGAAGCGTCTCGTTGCGGGACCGCATCAGGTCCGAGGCCACGCGATAGACCGCGGCATTCTCGGCAAGGCCCTGCATGAGGCGTTCGAGGTTTCGATTGTTCTTGTCGTGGGTGAGCACGCCCCCCGACGGTGACTTGGCGACGAGCCGCAGGTGCCCATTGTCGTCGGTTTGGAGTTCGTCGGACTCGCGGAGGACGAGGTCGCCGCTGGAGCCACCGGTGCGCGCGCGTCGCTCGTCGATGGCGTCGGAGAGGGCCTTCTGGAACCCGGGGATGGAGACGTCGCGCTGGTCGAACCCCGGGGTGGCGATGTTGGCGATGTTGTGCGCAAGAATGCGCTGACGCTGCCCGGCGAAGCGCATGACCTGCTCGAGGACGGCCATCGAACCGGAGTTGGAGAGGTCGCTGAGCATCGCGTGCGGGATCCAACGCAAACACCGGGCCGGAGCCGACCCGGACCGGCGGGCTTAGACGTCCTGGCCGACGAGGTTCTGGTCCTTCCACTTCTTCAGTTTGAGCCCCAGGGTGCGAACGCCGATGCCCAGGGCCTGGGCGGTCTTCTGGCGGTGCCCGTTGAATCGCCCGAGGGTGGTGACGATGGCGTCGCGCTCGATCTCTTCGAGTTTGCGGTCGCCCGCGATTGTCGAGGCGAGGCTCTCGCCGTTCTGGCGGGCGAGGGCGCCCGGGTGATCCAGAACGTTCTTTGGTTCGAAGATCTGCACGCTCGTTGCACGGGTGGGCGCGAGGGTCAGCCACGGCTCCATGAGCGTCCGTGAGATCACGCCATCGCTCCGGGTGGCGGCCCCGAGCACGACCGCTCGCTCGCAGATGTTCTGGAGTTCGCGCACGTTCCCCGGCCAGCGGTACGTGCGGAGCAGGTCCATCGCCCCGGCGTCAAACTTCATCTCGGACCGACCCTCGCGGGCGCAGGTCTCGCGGACGAAATGCTCGGCGAGCGTGGGAACATCCTCCAACCGCTCTCGCAGCGGCGGGACGAGCACGGGGAGCACGTTGAGGCGGTAGTACAGGTCCTGGCGGAACTCGTCCCTCTCGACCGAGGCTGGAAGGTCGCGATTGCTGGTCGCGACGACGCGAACGTCCACGCCCATCGTGATGCTCGAGCCCACACGCTCGAAGGCCCGCTCCTGGAGGACCCGGAGGAGTTTCGCCTGGATCTGGGGCGAGACCTCGCTCACCTCGTCGAGCAGGAGCGTGCCCGAGTCGGCGAGTTCGAAGCGGCCCTTGCGGAGCTTGTCAGCGCCGGTGAAGGCCCCACGCTCATGTCCGAAGAGTTCGCTCTCCAGCAGCGACTCGGAGAGGGCGGCACAGTTGACGGCGAGGAACGGGCCGGTCTCGCGCGTGCTGCACTCGTGGATCGCGCGGGCGACAACCTCCTTGCCCGAGCCTGACTCGCCAGTCACCAGGACCGTGCCTTGCGACTTGGCGACGGCCATCACCTGCTCGCGGAGTTGCCGCATCGCGGGAGAGTTTCCGATGAGTCGTGTGAGCCCGGCACGCCCGTCCACGCCCGATGGCGCCTGGGAGACACGGAGGACGGCGTTCTCGCGCACCACCCGCCTGTGCTCGATGGCGCGCTTGACCGCGATGATGAGCTCGTCGCCCTCGAAGGGCTTGGTGAGATAATCGAACGCGCCGAGTTTCATGGCCTTGACGGCGGTCTCGATCGTGCCGAAGGCCGTCATGAGCACGATGGGGAGCTCGTCGTCGATCTGACGCACGCGCTCGAGGAGCTCCATCCCCGAGACGCCGGGCATGCGCATGTCGGTGACGACGGCGTCGGGGCGCTCCCTGGCGATCGAGTCGAGCGCGCCCTGCCCATCGGTCGCGGTGAGCGTGCGGAAGCCGGCCCGCTCGAGGGTCGTCCCGACGCTGTCTCTCATCATTTCCTTGTCGTCGACGATAAGTACGGTGCGCATCATTCGTGCTCCAGTGTGGGCCTATCGCCCGCGTGTACCTCGTGAAGGCGCGGCGTGGGCCGCACCGGGGAAGATCAACTCGACGGCGGCGCCGGTATCCCAGGCCGGCTCGTCGTGTGTGGCAGTTTGGGTGTTGTTGCGCACGCGGACCGAGCCGCCGTGTGCTTCCATGATCCGGTGAACGATGGGGAGGCCCAGGCCCGTGCCCGCGGCGCGAGTCGAGAAGAAGGGGTTGAACATGCGTGAAACGATCTCGTCGGTGACGCCGGGGCCGGTGTCACGGATGACGATTCGGCACGTAGCGTCGTCGTCCTTGCTCGCGATCAGCCTAAGACGAGCATTCTCTCGTCCTTCCATCGCCTCGATCGCGTTGCGCACGACGTTCACGATCGCCTGGAAGGCCAGCCCGGAATCGGCGTGGAACTCGATACTTTCGCCCGAGAACTCGACGAGGACCCGGTCGCGGACGGGCGTGGGCGGGACGCCGACGCCATCGCACGCGTCGAGAGCTCGCTGGAAGAGGTCCCCGGCGAGGATCGGCTCGTGGCGCAGGCGGAGTTCGCGCGAGAACATAAGGACGTCGCCCACGATCGCGTCGATCGCCATCGCGGCCCGAGAGATCTTCGTGGCCGTCGTCCGCTCGCGGGCGTGATCGTGGAGATCCTGCTCGAGCATCTCCGCATAGAGGCGGATGGAGCCCAGCGGGTTGCGGACCTCGTGGGCGATCCCCGCGGCCATCTCGCCGAGCGCGGCGAGCCGCTTGGAACGCGCGATCTCCTCGTTGGCCTGCTCGAGCTCGCGATTGAGGCGCGCCACCTCGGCGTGGAGTTGCGCGTGCGTCCGCTCGAGTTTGCCCGTGACCTCGTTGAACGCAGACATCAGGCCGGCGAGATCGGTCGCCGAGAGCGTGACGCCCGACGCCACAGGCGAGGCCACGGTAGCGGCGGCGTTCGTCGCGGGGGATTTCATCGCGGCCCGAGCGCTCATGCCTGGCGATCCTGGAAGTTCGGCGAGACCTGGGCGGCCCGCATGCCATACGCCCCGGTCGCGCGACGACTCTGGAAGAGTTCGGCGAGTTCCGATGCCACCTCGTCGCGACGCCGGGAGAGATTCTCACGGCTCTGGTCGTCCGCCACGCGGATCGCCTGGAGCAACTCACTGATGAGAGACACGCGACGATCGATCTCGGCACTCTCGCGGGGCGCGAGATCCTTCGAACGCGTGTCGAGTTCCACAAGGCGATCGACGATCGACTGGCGATGGGCCATCAGGTCCGCGAGTTCATCGGGGGTGGAGGTCTCGAAACGCGGCGCCTGACTCCGCGCCACGCCCTCGAGTTCGCGCAGAAGTTCCAACTGGCGATCGAGGTTGTCCAGGAGCGCGAGCGTCGGGTCCGCCGGCGTGGCGTGGTGGGGATTCCGTCGTGTGTCGGCCATCCGTGACCTTCTTTCCGGGCATCCTGCCCAGCGTGTGAATCGACTCGAGTCCGTCTATTCCTGCTCGCCCGGCTCGTCGTGGGCCGCCTCTCGTGTGACGCCGGGCCCGGGCCCGACGAGCGTCGCGCTCACCGCCAGCCATCGCTCCCACGCGCGACGATCCATCGGGAGCGTCGGGTCGTCCCAGACCGAGTCGGGGAGGCTCTCGAAGAACTTCCTGGCCCTGGCGTGGGCGGCCCGGGCTTGATCGAGTTCGCCCCGCGCCTGGTGGGCCGCGACGATCTGGATCATCGCGACGAGCGCGGACGGATCTCGCGAGTATCGCTCGCGGGCCTCGTCGTACGCGCGGATCGAGCCCTCGAAGTCCTCGAGATCGAAGGCGACCTCGCCGAGGTAGAAGTAGCAGTTGCGGAGCTGGTGGTCGCGGAGTTGATTCCTGGACCGAAGTTCGGCCAGCCCCTTCTTCGCGAGTTCGAAGGCGTCCTGGGCCGCGACGAGGTGCGCGTGGCGCTCGTTCTCCGAGGCTCGGCGCGCCGTCTGGGTGATCGCGGGATTCTTGAGTTCCTGGGCGAGGCGCTCGGCCTCGAGGCGATGGGAATCCGCGAGCATGTACCGCGCGCCGTCGATCGTGCCGTCGCCACGATCCTCGCTCGCGTAGCGCTCGACGATCTCGGTGAATCGCGCGATGGCCTCGGCGTATCGCTTCGACTGGTAGAGATACCCGGCGAACTCGAGAAGGCCCTGACGGAAGACCTCGGTCCCCGGGCCGCCCGCCTCGCCGCTGACCACGCGAACCAGCAACCGCTCGGCCTCGGTGTCGTTGTCCGTCGACGTGTCGGAGAGCAACGCCCGCGCCAGGGGAATGAGGCTCATGTCGGCGAACGGCCCGGAACTCTGGGCGGCGCCCCGGACGGCGATGAGCTCACGGAAGAGCCGCTGCGCGTCGTTCAACTCGCCACGCGCCATCGCCATGATCGCCAGGCGATACTTCGCCTCGGGTGCCTTGGGGTCGATGGGAAACTCGGAGAGGAACTGGCGGAAGGCGCCCATCGACTCGTCGGAATCGCCCGCGAGGTCATAGACCTCGCCCGACGCCCACAGGCTCGAGGCATGAGCGCCCAAGTCCTTCACCAGCGTCCGTCGAGCATGCTCCTTGAACGCACGCCCGCTCGCGAGGAAGTGCTCCTTCGCCTGCGCCTGGGTGACGGGATCGGCCGTCGCCACGGTGAGCGCCTCGCCTCCCGACGCCTGGAGCGTCTGCTCACCCAGGAGCCGATTCACCTGGCCGATCGCTGCGAGCACGTCCAATCCGACCTCGCCCCGCAACTGCCCCGCGCGACGCGCGATCTCGACATAGCGCAGCGCGTTGTCATAGTCCTCGGCGTCGAAGCGATCGAGGTAGTGAGACATCGCGCTCGACTCGATCGTCCCGAGTGTGACCGTCGGCCAGAGAAGAGACTCACCGGCGCTCGGAGTGCCGTGGGAGTCGCCCACGACGCCCGACGCCGCGTGGCTTTCGGTGGCGTTCGTGTTGTCCGTGTGCGCCGGCTGCTCGGTAGCGCCGTTCGTCTCACCGTGCGAATCGGCCTTGGTGCCGTCGTCGCGGAGGTACTCCACCTTGCCACCGGGATGTTCGACCTCCGTGACCTCGGCTTGCTTCTCGGCATTCGCGGGCGTGGCGCGGGCATCGTGTGCCGTACCGGATGGCTCGGAATCGGATGACCCTGGCGCCCCTCCGGCGACGCGGCCTCGCTCGCCGCCCGCGCCGTGCGGCGCCACACCAGGCGAATCACTCCGCCCCACGATCGCCAGCAACTCCTGATAGTTCGCGATCGCCGAGTCGTGGTGACCATCGGCGGCGTCCACGTCAGCGAGACCAAGCAACGCCGCGGGATGTTCGGGAACACCCTTGAATCGCTCGAGGAGCGCCCGATACCGCTCACGCGCCCGCTCCCGATCGTGCTCCTGCGCCAGGCGTCCCTGGGCCAAGAGCACCCGCGGCATCATCGGATCATCGGGAGACAAAATCGTCTCCACCCGTGCCAACTGTGTCAGGGCCTGCTCCGTGTCGCCCGTCTCGGCGTACGCCTGAGCGAGCATCATGAAGAGCGGCGCGGCATCGTGTGGCGAGATCCCGTCCAGGCGGGGCATGGCGCGCAACAGCCGCGTGATCGCCTCCTCGTGGAATCCTTGCGAGAGCAGGACCATCGCCTGCTGCCCGACGCACCACCAGCGGAGTGGCTCGGAGGTATTGGGATCGGTCGAGATCCGTGTCAACCACGCCATCGCGTCGTCGTGTCGCCCGGCCGACGTCTGCGCCTCGATGAGCGATCGGGTGAGCCGCTCACGCGTTGAGACGTCGGCGATCCTGGGCACGCGCGACTCGGCCTCGTTGAACATCTTCAGCCCGATCATCGCCTCGGTCCGCAGCGACTCGTCGCGTGCGTCCAGCGGGACGTGCCCGGCCTCGGCCTTCGCATAGTGCTCCACGATCGCCGAGTTGTTCTCGCGCCGGTCAACGCCCAACTCGCGCTGTCCCAACGCGACCGCCCGAGCCGTCAGGAGCGACATTTCCGCCATCTGCTGGGGCGACAGCGCGCCCTTGGCCACCAGGGGCAGAACATTCGTGTTGATCGATCCCAGCGCCTCGGCATACTTCTGCGAGGCGAGCAGCGTCTGGGCCTCTTGCAGCGCCCCCGAGTGGTCGGGCTTGGGCGCGCGAAGGAACGCGAGCACAACGCCGCCTATCAGGAGACAGACGCCCGCGAGTGCCACGGGCATCTGCCAGACGCGCCCCAGATTCGGGGTCGCCGCGGGCGCACCCTCACCACTCGAGGGAAGGTCTCTCGCTGTGGTCGCCTGGAGTTTGGCCTCCGTCTCGCTCACGCTCGGTCCTTTGCGACGTGCCGGTGAGACTCCGTCGTCTCGTCGGCGCGCCAACCCTGCGCGTCCGATATCGGCCAACGCGCAAGACCGGCATGAACCAAATCGGCGTTTGTTGCGCGTCCGGAACCGCCCAGCCCCCCGCATCCCCCGGGGCCGAACTACGCCGCGTCCGTTTCCACACGGATCACGACGACCGACCGGGAGAACCGGTCCCCGGGGTGGCGCCACTCGGGATCGACCAAGGCGACGATGCCCAGGGGCGGCAGGCCCCATTTCAGAACGTTCCGAAGGAGACACATACTCAGCGAGGGACGCTCCACCGGTCCCGTCCCCTCGGGCCCGCCACAGCCGGCGTCGATCACCTCGCACGCCGTCAGCATCTTTCCGAACGATCGACCCCAGAACGCCTCACCGATGGTCCCGGCGATGCATCCCAGAATCAGGCCCACAAGCACGACGAGGAACGCCCGCCCGCTCACCAGACCCTGCACGGAGAAGGCCTCGACCAGGGACGACCCCATGCCCGTCGCGGCCACGACCGCCCAGATCGAGAAGTCCAGGAGCGTCGCCATCATCCGCCGCCCCGGCTCGGCGAGCGCGAACCCCGTGGGAAGGAGCACGCCCTCGCGCGTGTCTGCCCGCACCACAAAGAGCAGCACCACCGCCGTGATCGCCACGAGCAGCAGCATGATCTGCCACACATCATTCTTCGAGATCGCGGCGACCAATCGCGCCTCACCGTCATAAATCGTCGCGCCGGTCACGCTGGAGAACTCGGTCATCCGGCTGAGTGCTCCAGCTTTCGCGGAGGCCGCGGCAAACGCGACGATGAGGCGGTCCAGCCCCGCGATCGGGATCACCGTCCCTCCGCCATGCGGCACCTCGACGAGCGTTCGGAACCCCCGGCGATCCAGCGACTCGCGCCAGAACGTCATCGATGGCCCACGATCGCACCAGCGCACGAGCCAGTCCCCCACGCACGTCACGCCCCCCTCGACGCCCGCCCCGATCGGGTCCACGCGCGTCGTGTGGGTCCACACGCACGCCACAAGGGACGGCCCATCGTCCTTCGAATCAAAGATCGATGCCGGACTCTCGCCCGGCGACGTGAACCCTCGATCCCGGGTCGCCTTGACGCGTTCTTCGAGGATTGATCGCACGCCCTGGAGCGCAGGCCCCTCCCATACATCGATCGTGCCTCCTTGCTCGAGGCCAAGGCGAATCAGCAGCACACGATCGCCCCGAACGAGAACATGCCATCGATCGGGATCAAAGGGCGATCGGTCCTCACTCGCCGCGGCCTCTCGAGCGGGCCTGGCCGACAACTCGCCCCGGAGTTCATCGGGGAGTTCGATATCGACCCAGCGCGTGGGGCCCGCCGCCCGAAGCGAGAGCCGCCAGGTCGAGCCGCGTCCCACGGCCTCGCTCGTCAGCGCCACAGGCCCGGTCTCTCCCGCGGCAAAGCCCAGCACCACGCCCTCGCCATCCAGCGGCGGATGGATCGTCGCGCCCTGCACCGGCTCGTAGCCCCACAGGTCGAGTCCACCGGCGGCACGGACCGCCCGGATGGAAAGCACGCGTCGCGATCTCGCCTCCGCGGTCCCCATCGGGCTGCGCTCGAGCACGTACAGACGATCGTTCCATGCCGCCGCATGCCCGACCGTGTGCGCGAACTGGGCCGCCAGTCGATAGCCGCCATCCGAGACGCCACGCCCCTCGGTTCCCATCCCCGTCGCCGAACGTCGGGGCGGGAGATGGAAGAGCGTGCTCCCCCCGGAACTCGTTGGTTTCACGATCCAGGCGTGCGTCACGAAGGGAAACGCCTCGTCGCCCCCACACGCGCTCCCGGCCCCGACCACGCCCGGATCGGCGCCGCGCGCCATGAACGCGAGCGTGAGCATCGCCACGATGGTGATGGCTCGGACCATAAAGCGACCGGGGATTGTCCCATCAATCATCGATCGCCTCCACGCTCGATGTTCAATCCGCCTCGCGATCCATCGCCGGGGCGAGTCGGCGATTGCGCCGTCCCCGGCTTGGGCGCCTCGTCGAGCGAGTAGAACTGCTCCACGCGATAGATGCCCTTGAGTCGCTCCAGATCGAAGTTCGCGCTCTTGATCTTGTCCACGCCGGGATTCTTCACGTCGTTTAGACGCATCGTAACCTTTGCCGGAATCCCCGGCAGGTCCACGTCGAGATTGCCGGGCATGGCCGCCCCCGTCAGCGCCTCGCTCACGACCGTCACGTCGACCCAGCGCGAGAGCACGCCCGCGGCGGCGATCCCGCCCCTCGCGTCGAGCAACTCGATCCGCATCGGGAGGAAGGAGACCCGATCGAGCACGTAGCGTGTGCTCCCCCATTCGCGTCCTCGCCCCGGGAGCACTATCTCGAGCCGCCCGTCCTTGAGGAGCGTGGGCACAACGAGGTCCAGTGACGCCTCATCCTCGGGAAGCGGCATCACGCCGAGAAGTTCCAGCAGATCGAGCGGATACACCGGCACG
>JRYE01004339.1_pt1 | contig 25630 bp, 10 predicted proteins | sample 235321 | NCBI WGS metagenome assembly JRYE01 (sample SAMN03074214, study PRJNA261473) | activated sludge metagenome | biome: Common Effluent Treatment Plant; feature: Wastewater; material: Activated sludge; isolation source: activated biomass in a lab-scale reactor treating industrial wastewater at... | reverse complement strand
CTGTATGGCAATTGTCAAGAGAAGGTAATTATAAAATGGCTGAAGAATTACTTAAAAGTAAAGGTTTTTCAAATTTGCAATCTAAGGCTATAATTAAAAGTCTTGCTAATACTGATCTTCGTACAGGAAAACTAAAAAAAGGAGTTGCTGCAAAAATTAAGTTTAAAGAAAAACTTGCTAATGCTCCTGAGGGAATATCAGCAAAGGAAATGGAGAGTGCAATGAAAAGATTTGCAAAATCTGCTCCAAGGGAGGGGATTCCAGAAAGGGCTGGTAGAGCACTAGGAAGAGTATTAATGAAATATTTTGGCAAATAAAATTATATATTTGATGAAAAAGTATCAAGGTGCAGGAACTGTTGAAGATTTATTAAAACCTATTAAACCAGGGGATTTAATATCATCAGATAATACAGTTGTAAGATTAAATACCTTAAATGGGCCAATAAATCTATCAACTCCACAAACTAAAACTAAACTCAAAGATACCTCTGCTATTCTTAATGATATGAAAAAATCTCGAAAAAAGATTAGNNGTGCAGCTGGAGATTATTTTAATTTTTCAGGAACAGAAGAAGAATCTTATATAAACCCTCTTTCGATTATTGGTTCTTTTGGAGATAAATTAAATAGAGCTTTCCTTTCAAGAGATGCTACACTTGGAGATAAAGCGTCTTCAATAATTAATCCTTTAGCAATGACCTTTGCTCCTGCTAAAGTAGCTGCCCCTTTATTAGTAGGGTCGGACTTAATAGAAAGCGACAAACCTTCAGAAGAGGATATGTCTGAATATTATAAAGCTATGTTGGAATTGGATCCAAAGTTCTTTATTAAAAAGAAAAAGGGAGGAAATATAAATAAATTAGGCTATTTAGACAATTCACCATATAGATACAATCCCTATAATATAATCAACACTCCAAATGGGTTAATAACAATGAATGGAGTATCTACACCTCTTATGGCATTTTCTGAATTGGGGGAAAGTAAGTATATGCCTCCTAATTCAGGATTACATAAATTTGGAGGAAATCGTATATTAGAAATACCTGTAGCGCAGAATGGAGGAAACCTACCATGTTTAGAATGCGGAGGAAATTTAAAAAAATACCAGGATGCGGGATCTTTTTATAAAGATAAGAAAGATAAAATAGATTATTTAAATAATATTTCAAATTTATATAAATCACTTAGTATTGGAAGCTCGGCAATTCCTTATATGAGGTCAGATAGAACAAGTATTTTAAATGATGGAGTTCCCTTGGATACCGAACATAATACATGTATAGATGTTGTTACAGGAATTATAAAAAAATGTGGGAAAAATTTACAAAAAAGGTATCTTGATAATACTGATTTTTCTGATAATGTCACTAAGGGGTCTGAAGATGCATATAGGGTAAATGGTAATTTTCAATTAGGGGATATAGTTCAAGCTCAGACTCAAGTTTATCCTAGAAATGGAGATCCAAATAAAAAATACTATAAGCCCTTTGATTCAAAAATTATAATGGATATTGAAAATACAAATTCAGATGATCCTATCTATGTAGCAGTTGGTAGTTCAGGAGGTTCCAAAATTACTAAAACTTATTATCCATTATCTCAATTAAAAGAACTTATAGGAAATCAAGAAAGGCTTGTGACAAGATTTGGAAAAGCTTTAGATAAAGATAAAAGAGCATCTTCAGATCCAATGATCTTAGAAATATTAAAAAATAGACAATCATTAATTGATTATGATGCTAATAATCCAACATTATATAGTTATTCAATATCAGAAAACGCACCGAATTATGATAAATATACAAAACCTATAATTGACAAATTTATAAATTTTGCCAATGATCATAAAAATATATCCGCTCTGGTTAAAAGTACAGGTAGAACTAGTGAAGAGGTTCAAGATGCTTTATTAAATGTATTTGGTATACTTGGTAAAGAAAGTAACTTCGGAGCATATGGAAATGGAAAAGGTTTCCATTTGGGTGCATTTTGGAGAAATGTAAAAAATGGAGTGGAAAAGACACTAACTGCTTTTCCAGGAAAAAGTGGAAAAAGTTATTCTGTAGGCCCAGGACAAATAAAATTTAAATATCTACCTAAAGATCTAAGAAAAAAATATAATATAGAAACTCCCGATGATTTATATGATGTGGAAAAAATTCTTCCATTGATGGTTGAAATGGATTTAGATAACAGGAAAACCTTGGAAAATCTTGGAGAAAGGGGTGAATTAAGTAAAGCTCTAATAAATAATGTATCAAATTTAAAAGCTGATGATTTGGAGTTCGGTGTTGGTAGATGGAGTCCTTTTTTAAGAAGTCAGTATAGCTCTGTTGTTGGTAATAATAAAAAAACAAGAGGAACACATTTAGTAGATAATCCTGACTGGATACCTTTTAATACAAAAAGAGTAACTAATGATTATAAGTTAGATCCAGGTTCATATCCACGAAAGGTTATGGATTTTTGGAGAAATAATCTTAGCAGGAAATTACAACAATATTATGGTAATGATATTAATGGAGATCCTATAACCTCAGACTTATCAGAATATGATATCCAAAACAAAGATCTCCCTCCTATTATACTTAATAGTAAATTACCTAAAATGCAAAAAGGTAGTACTGTAGATAAACCGAACGGAGGGATTAATTTACTTGGTATAGATAATCTAGGTAATAAGAAAATTATGGAAGCCAATAGAAAAATACCTTACAGATTTCCATTTGTTAACGATTATACTATAACAGATCCCAAAANNCCTCTTGATTCAAAAAAAATCCAGCAAGTTATATCAACAAGTATAGGAATGAATTATGATCCTAAAACGGCTTTAGCTTTAGCTCTTCAAGAGACTGGAATAGGTAGGACCGATGGTAACATTTTTCATATTATTAGTAGAAAATTTGATAAAGAACCAATAGAATTAACTGGTAATCCTATAGAAGACGGAATAAATATTGCAAAGTATAAGAAGAAGTATGCTAATTCTCTTGGATTTAATAGTCCAGAACTTGAATTACAGGCATTTAATGGGCTTGGTAAGGTTTTTAGAAATACTGAAAGAAGATATCATGGATTTAATATGGATAAAATTTATGGAGTACCTATCCCTAAAGAAGGAATAGATATGAAAAAAAACCCTTTATATGGTAAAAGAGTAATTCAATTAAAAAATGACATTATAGATAAAGACCCATATATAAATAAATTAATTGATTTTTACTCAGATTTTTATAATAATCCTGATTCTGTATATTATACTGAAAATTCTGAGTTACCTAATGTAGTAATTTCAAATAAAGACCTTCCATTTTTAGCATTTAATAGTACATTACATAAAAAGCAAAATGGAGGGATTAATTTCCATAAGAAATGGTTGAATAGCCCAATGGCAGAAATGATGAATAAGGGAGAAGAAGATTTTACACAAAGAAGATTAGATGCTTTAAATTCATTAAAAGGAGTTAATTATGTTGAGCCAAAAGAATTATGGAAAATGGGAAGAAGACAAGCAGGAAACGGTCTGTATGATATATCAAGTGGAATGAATAACAATATTACCCCTCANNGATATTAAGCCAGAATTATGGAAAGAAGCATCATCTTTAAATAATACAGAATTTGAAAAAGAATCTCCAGTTAAAGTACCTTCTAATTTATTACTGAAGCCTGGAGAATCTCTGGAACAAAGAGAAGCAAGATTGAAAAAAGATCAAAAAAGACCAAATAAAGATTTTGATTACTGGGGTACAGGATTAAATACTATTCTTGCAGCAAATGGATTATTAAGATGGGCATCTAACAATAAAGTAGAAGGAGAAAAATATCAAAATTATTTAAATCAAGTACATGATGATGATAGTTTTAATACAGTGTATTCAAATATGAGTAAAGATTATGGTAATGATTCTTATAGAATGTTAAGGAAAGGAGGAAAATTAAAACGGTATGCTGAAGGTGGACAGGAGGAGGAAGATGATGATAGTGAATTACTCTCCCTTTTATTTGATGATGAAGACCAACCTTCAGAAAAAGATAAGATTACAGAATCAGATATTATAGATCAAAGAAAAGCCTTAGAAAAAGAAAGAAGAAAACTATTAAGACAACAGGAAGAAGCTGAAAACGATGCCCTTATACAGGATGTAATGTCTTGGACTCCAAAAAGATATGACTATTTTCAAGGTGAAGGAAGTTCCCCTTCCTCGATTGAAGATTTAATGGAAAGGATAGGGAAAGTAGAAAGCTCAGGAAATTATCAAGCAATTGGTAATAAGGTTACATCTGGAAAATACAAAGGAGAAAAAGCATTAGGTAAATATCAGATAATGCCTGGGAATCTCCCTTCATGGTCTAAAGAAGCATTAGGAAGAGAGGTTGATCCAGACGAATTTTTAAGAAATCCTCAATTACAAGAAGCGATTGCCTTATATCAGATGAAAAAAATATATAATAAGTATGGTAATTTTGATGATGTTGCAAGTGTATGGCTTAGTGGAAAACCTCTTGGAAAAAGTAAAGCAAAAGATGTAAATGGTAAAAATCAAATTGCTTATGTAAATGATGTTAGAAATGCATATGAACAAGGAGGAACTTATGATTTATCATTAGATGAAGTACAATCTCTTATAAATCAAGGATATAAAATAAAACATTTATAATGAAAGTAGAAATAGAGGCATTACCAGAAGAAAAGATAACAACTTCTTTAAAACCAATTGATAGAGAAGACGCAACTTTAGAAGCAGAGAAAGGTGAAATAGTTCACGACCCAAATTCTCTTACTCTTCATAAAGTACTTGGGAAAAGACATTCTCAAGGAGGAACTCCTTTAGATTTACCAGAAGGTAATTTTATATTCTCAGATTATAATAAACTTGCAATTAAACCAAAGGAAAGGGAGTTAATGCAGTTCAGAACATTGGGGACAAAAAAGTTAACTCCAGCAAAACTTCTTGAGAAAGAAATAGATATAAAGCATCATAACAAAATGCTAAATATTTTAAGAGAAGATGAAGGTGATGAATTTACTAAGAATTCTGCCTCATTGATGCTATCTAAAAATCTGCAAGTAATAGGTAAAACGGCTTTTCTCCAAGAGTCTAAAAAGAGGTTCCCTGATGGTATTCCTTCTTTTTCAAAAGGATCTGCTCCTATTTTTTCAAATGAAATATCAAATGAGATAAATCAAGCTAAACAATATAAAACTGGAGGACGATTATTACCTAAATTCCAATCTACAGGTTTAGTATCTGGGTTAAATAGATATGAAACTTATGATAGACCTTCAAATATAAGATTTAGGGATCCTGGATATGGGACATTAGGTCTATTGAATAATTATTTTACATCCGTAAGAAGTTTACCAGGAAATAATAGCTATTACTCTAATATATTAAATTCAAGTAACCCGTATAGAAATTTATATAATTTAAGATCTGATTTAACTCAAGGTAGATATAAACCATTTGTCATAGATGCATTTAATCAGAATGCCTTTAATTTAAATCATAATTTAGCTGAAAGTTTAGGATACGGTAAAATAAAACCTACTGATGATCAAATTTTAAATAATTTTATAGATAGTAAAGGCAATAATGAATCTATTTGGGGGCAAGATAGGGTACAAGCTTATCAACAAACATTTAATTCAAGAGAGGATAGAGATAAAGAAGTTGAAACAAAAGGGTTTTCTCAAGTTCCTGGTAATTTAAATTACTTTAGAAGAATTGACCCACTTACAGGCATTTATACTGGAGCTATTTTAAATTATAAAATTCCTAAAGAACAACCTATTTCAGCTAGAGTAAATACTCCGTTATCTATTACCCCAAATCCAATTAAAGGTTTAAAGCCATCTATTTATACTCCATCTATTTCACCATCTGCTTCTACAGAAACAGATTTACCATTACAAAGAACTGATTATAATGTTGGTCTTACTGGATGGGAAAAATTAAATGCGGCATATCCATTTTTTAAAGCTGCAACAGTTAAAACTTTATGGCCTCTCAGACAACATCAAGAATCACTTATTTCAAATCCTGAATATGCTTCAGCAAGACCTTATCTGAATAGAATAGATCAATCTTATTTTAATACTGCTCAATTAGCAAGAATTAACCCTAATGCATCACAATCAATTCAACAGTTACAAGGAGATAGAATAGATCAATCTAATCAAGCAATTGCAAATGTTGAAGAACAAAATAGACAAACAGGTTCTCAATTTAGAACTAATATAGCAAATGTTTTAAATCAAGATGCTTCTGCAAATAGGCAACATGATTTATCTTATTATGATCGTGCTCAGACATCTATCCAAAACAGAGATGATATGAAAGATTATTTATTTAACCAAGGTTTAACAAATTTAAATGATATGATTGCCCAAAATCAATCATTTAATTATTTGTTAAATTCACAACCTCAAATTGGAACTAATGAATGGATTGATAGATACGGAAGACCTACAAATGATAGAAGTAAAGCAGTTGCTCGTAGAGCTAGAACAATAACTGAATTTATACCTGGATTTTTTGGGAATAGATTATATAATCCTACAACATTTAATGTTAAAGATCTTCTTTCTTATAATACAGGTTTATCTGGTTCTAACTATAATTTTATTCAAAATGAAATTGATAGATTAGATAAATTAAGAGAACAGGCTTCTCCTGAAGAAAGAAAAGGTTTAGATTATAGAATAGGTAGACTTTATTCTTCTTTATTTAGAGGAAATTCATAATAAAAATTAATATTTTTATATAGATATATAAATTAATAAATTGCAAATATTTAAATAATGCCAGTTACTAGTTATATTAGAAATAATGATTATCTCCCTCAGCAATTTAAGCCTTATAATTTACCTTATAATGCAATGATTCATGCTGCTAGTACAAGAAATCAGTACTTTCTTCAGTCTTTATCTACAATGCAATCTGCATGGAAAAGAATTGATGGTCTTGATCCTCAAAATATTACAAATAAAAATAATTTAAAAGGTCTTAGAGATCAATATGAAAAAGATTTTCAAAAAGTTGCTAATTCTGATTTAACAGTTCAAGGAAATCAAAATAAATTTAAAGAAATAGCAGATTCTCTATATGATACTTCAGATCCAATAAAAAACTCAATATTAAAAGACCACTCCACAAATGAATTTTTTAAAAAACAAGCAGCTTTATCAGAAAAAGAAAGAAATATGAATGGAGGGAAAAATTGGAATTCTGATAATGATTTTTTTTGGAAAAGTTCTTATGCAGACTATCAATCATGGGCTGAAAATGGGGATCCAAATGATATAGATAAGATAGAAAAAAGGGAATTTATTCCTTATTATGATTACAGAAAAGAATTGAAAGATGTAATGGATTTATGTCATGAAGATTCTCTTAAAATTCAATCTGTAAATTCTTCAAATTATATGTTATTTGATAATTTTTCAAGAACATCATTATCAGAAGCAAAANNCAGGCAAAACAACAAATTGGAATAGGATCATTTAAGCAATATTATAATAATCATAAAGGTTTACTTTCTGATTATAAAAGTTATTTTGTAGATAAATCAAAATCAGATATGGATGCTCTGAATACGAAATATGCAGCAGCATTATTATATAAAGGTAAAGATCCTAAAAAATTATCAGAAATATCAGAATTAAAACAACTTAGGGATAATGCTGTATCTAAGTATAACGAATCAATTGATCAATGGTCATCTATTATTGGAAATAGTTCTGAAGAAGATTATGTTAATAATAATTATAAAAATCTTTCTTTTTTAGTAGGAAATCTTAAATTTACAGAAAGGGCAGCAAAAACTTTGTCTTGGTATGAAATAGAAAATAAATTAACTCAAAATGCAGCAGGGATAGTTCAATTTAATGCAATTAAAGAAAATTTACAAGAACAAGTTAGATTTGCAAATGCTCAAAAGTTAGCAGAACAAAAACAAGGATATGAGCAATCAAATATTATATTAAGAGGAAAAATTGATTTAATGAAGGAAGGGACAAAATTAAAAGTTAATTCAGATGGAACTTTTTCAGTAGAAGATGGTGAAGATCCTTCAGAATACTTACCCCTTGGTTTAACTCCAATTCCAGAAGAAAATTCTTATTTAAAATTTATGGAAGAAAAAGGTAAAATTTTTAATTTACTTAAAGAAAATGCGGCATCTATTATTTCCAATATAGAAAGTATCTATAAAAATAATCCTAATCTAACTGATGAACAAAAAATAGCTTTATCAAAATACGATAAAACTTCAGATAATTATACCCAGTTATTAAATTTTATAAACGTTTATGATAGATTAGGAATAAATGAACCAATAATAAATTCCACCCTTGAAAATTTTAGGACTAATTTAAAAAAATATAGAAATATTGAAATTAGGGAAGTTATTCATAATAAAGAACTTGCTAAATATGGTCAGCAAGCGGTAATAGTAAAGTTGCCTACAGTGAAAGAGGTTATGTTTACAGATGATGAATTTAAATCTCTTAAAAAAGGTAATAAAGTAAAAGGTTATACTAAATTTGATTTTACAGATGGAGCTTTAAATTATTCCGAACAAACAGCTATTACTAATAATAATAAGTTTGAAAGAGCTAGAGATCTTGAATACCAAAAAGATTTTGAATTTGGAACAAAATATTATACTTATATTCCTATAAAAAATAAGGATAAAGATGAAGAAAAAACAATTTTGAGTAGATTAAACCTTCCTTTAGATGGTACATATTCCTATACTAGAATGGGTAGAGATAGACATGGAAACATAGTTACACAAATAACTAAAAAAACTGATGATGGTACTGTAATTTTAGATGAAGATGAAATGAAATCTCTTAATTCTGTAAAAGAAAATGTTTCAATAGAATATTTCTCAGATGAAACTAAAAAAGGAGGAAAATCAGCATTTTTTAAAATTTCAAATTTCAAAAATGCTCTCCCTGATTATTTAGACGGTGAAATAAATAGAGATTTATCTGCATATGTAACTGCTTATTTACCAGAAAAAATAGGATGGCTTGATAAAGATAAAGTTAAACCTTTTTTAATATCGGGAAAGGAAGGTAAGGAGTTTTCAGTTCAGATAGGCTCTATAAAAAATCATGAAGGAGATATAGTACCAATATTTAAAATATCCCAATATACAAATAATGGATTAGTTGAAAATCCTATGACTTTTTATTCAATAGAAGAAGTTCTAGCTTTAACATCAAGATAAATATGATTGATAATATACAAAGTACTTTAGAGGCTGGATTTGATCCACAGGCGTTAGAAAAAATAAATATAGATACCCAGGAGAGATTAAATACTCTTCAGGAATCTCTATATTCAGGTCCATCTCCAGAATCATTTTATCCAAAAGTAGAACCTTTCATCCCTAAAGATCTTAATACTGACGATTTATTATTTTCATCTAGAAATAATATTAAAATAGATGATTTAATTAATTCTGATGATCCCGATAAACAAAAAATATATTGGGATTATATGAATAATAAAGCTCTTAATTCTGAGGCTTTGAAATATAACCTTTCTGACTATGTGTATCAAACAAATCCTATAATGAATAAATTGAAAGATTTTGGTTTTGGTTATGATATAACAAAAGAAGCAGTAGAAAATGAAGATAAAGCATACAAATTAGATAAAGATTCTCATTGGTGGATAACCAATGCAGCTAAATCATTAGGAAAAGGTATTATTAGATTACCAGGTCAAATGATATTAACTGCTGCTAAAGTTGGTGCTAAATTAGCTGCTGTATATGATTATATATTAAAAGATGGAGAAGATAGAAGTTTATTAACAGCCATAGGGGATAATTTTATGGTTAGAACTATACAAGATTTAGATGAGAGATATAAAGAATCTTTCTTAAGTAGTCTAAAAAGTTCAGAATACGACAAATCAGGTTTTTTTAAAAAAATGGGAATGTCTCAATTTTGGACAGATGATGCTGTTGATTTCTTATCTTATTTATTTATATGTAGTTGTGTTGGAGGATTTCTTTCTTAATCTTTAGGTGGAGTTGGAGGAACATTAGGAAAAGTATTAAATGCTAAAATTCCAGGAAAAATTGGAGGGATAGTTGAATTTTTTGGAGGTGCTAGAAATATTTCAGGATTAACTTCCTGGGTTGCAAATACTTACAACGAAGCCTTAGATGAAACAACCAATCAATATAAACAAATAGGTGACGATCTTAGAGGAAAAACCAACCCTATTACAAATAGGACATATACACCTGAAGAAATTCATGATAAACAATCAAAAGCTGCATCTTTAGTATTTAAAGGAAATCTTGCTATTCTCTCCTTATCAAATGGTCTTGAAAATAGATGGATTCAAAGAGCTATAGGTAAAGAATTTTTAGATAAATCTTTAAAAGATATAATAATAAAAGAAAATGGGGAAGCTATATCTAAATTATTTAAATCTCCTTTACTTAAAACAATTGCAGGTAATCAAATAGGTTCGAGATTTCTTTATTATGGTCCTGAAATAGTTGAAGGTTTATTAAGAGAAGGATACTGGGAAGAAAATGCTCAAACAGCAATTACTCGTTTATCTGATAGACTTTATGGTAAAGGTTTCTATACAAGAATCGGAAATGATGGAAGAGAATATGATGAAACTTTAACTACATCTGGTAATAATTTTTTAGATTTTTTTAAACAATTAGGAAAACAAACAAGTGATGCTTCAACATGGTTAGGTGGAGAAGGTGATGTTGAAGTTGCTACATCAATTGGTACAGGAGGATTAATTTCTGTTGGAGGAACTGTGGTATCAAATAAAATAGCACTATCAAAAAGATATGATGAAGATACAGATGAATATAAATTTAAAATATTTAAAAGTGAAAGAAAAGATAGAGAAAATAGAAAAATAAAAGCAATAAATGAAATTAATAATGCAAGAGAAAATTTTCTTTCTTTTAAAGATGTTTTTGATTCTGAAGGTAACATAGATAGAATAAAATTAATATCGAAACTTCAAAAATTTGAAGATTTACAAAATAAATTTGATGCCACAGAAGATGTAGAGAATCCTGTTATAAAAAAGGATTTACAAGAAAGATTATTTTCAGAATTAGTTTTAGCTCATTTAAATAATGGTACATTTGAGCAATTTATAGATAGGTTTGGAAATAAGACTCCTGAAGAATTATCTTCTTTTGGATTTACTCCTGATTTAATAGGAAATCCGGAAGAATTAAAAATATTTGCAAATAAATTATCAGAAGAATATAAAAAAATTCAAAATCTTGAATTTGGTAATAAAGAAGGATTAGAACCAGAAAGATTTAATAATTATCAATCTTTGCTAAAAAGCAGGTTATTTCAACTTCATTCAAATGGTATAATAAATCAGAATACTTTAAATAGAATGAATGAATATTTAAAAGAGAAATATGAAGATGTAATTCCTATTTTGGTACAATATGATAATTTCGAAAAACAATATTCAGAATTAGAAAAATTAGAAGATAAAGACGGTTCTCTTTTAACTCAAAAAGATATAATAAAAGAACAATTAAAAGACCTTCAAGATGAAATCGGTATAAGAATGGATGATCTTGAAAAAAGAAAAGGTAATCATATATCAATAAATTTTAATTCGGATATACAACAATTAGAAAATATAAAATCTTATCGAGAGAAATTAAATAAAGAGTCAGAAAAGTATTTAAATGATTTATCAAAATCTGTTTCTACTTTTAGGGATGAATATAATGCTTATAATAAACTTGAAGAAAAAGAAGAAAAAGCAAAAAAAGGTGAGGAAGTAAAAGATGAAGAGAAAGTAGAAAAAAAGGAAGAAGAATCCGAAATTCAAAAAAAAGAAGAAGAAGTTGATAAAAAAGTAGAAGATTTAAAAAAAGAATATATAAAAAATGGAAAAAGTGAGAAGGAGGCTGAGGATTTAGCAGAAAAAGACTTATCTGAAGAAGATAAAGAAGTGTTAAATAATCGAAATAAAGAAGAACTTAATAAAAAAAGAGATTCTGAAATAAGATCTGAAATTGATTCTATAAATAATTCTAATGAACTTTTTGATTACTTTAATACTTTAAGTAAAGAAGAGCAAGATAGAAATGTTACTTATTTTGATTCAAAAATTCTATCTTTAAATGTAGATAGTGAAGAATTAACTCCTGAAGAAGATACTGTTGAAGAAAGATTCTCAGGATCAAATATGCCGTATAGAACCATTTTAAAAACTAGTTCTAAGGATACTGATGATATAAGTCCAATAGAAGAAGTTNNAATTTAGAATATTTTTTATGGAGACTACAAACATCGAACAAGATATTTTAGATTTAGGATATTATTTTTCTTTAGAAATGGATAATTTTGAAGAAGGTAATGTTTCTAATCTTTCAAAAGAAGAATTTGAAAAGGTAAAAGGTGTAGTTATTGTATTAAAAAATAACAAAGGAGAGAATATTAAAATATCAGAATTAACAGACGAATTTCAATCTATAAAAGATAAAAATGTTATTTTTCAAATAGATAATCCTTATAGAGAAGGTTATAAAGAAAAATGGAAAGAAAAGGCTAATATTAAATTTGATAGAGAAGGTGCTCCTGTAGATATTACTCTTAAACAATACGAAGAAGAAGCCGAATTATTAACTAAGGCTTTTGAACTTGTAAAGAAAGGAGAATCGGTTAGAATTTCACCATTATCAATAACTCTTCCTGCAATACTACAAACAGATAAGAATAATAAAATTATTTATAGAACATTATCTAATATAAATAACATTAATATAAAAGGAAGAAAAGTAGAAGTAAGTCTTGAAAATGGAATAATTTTAACCGCTTACCCCAAATCAATATCTTCATCTCCTATAATATTTGATAGAATAAAAGAAGTATTGGAAAAAGAATATGATACTAAAGAATCTGCTGAAAATATTAGAAACATTTTCTTAAATAGAGTAATGAGATCAACATTTGACAGAAGATTCATTGTAAAAGAATTACCAAATAAAAAATTTAAAATTTATCCTATAATAATAAAAGATGGAGAAGAAATGAATGATGAATCAGTTCTTTCTGGAAAAAGATCTTTAAATGTTTCAATAGAAGGTTTAAAAGGTAATCTAAGGTTCTATGAAAATTCAGAACCTATTACAAAGGAAGAATATATAAAACTTCTTCAAAATTCGTTTGAAACTCCATATAAAATTATATATGAAGAAGATTTAAAAACTCAATACTTAGGAAAAATAAGTTCCTATCTAGAATTTATTTTTGATGATCCTAAAGTAATATCCTTATCTCAACAAAGAGATAAAAATGTAGATACATTAAAAGAAAAAATAAAGGGTAAATTTAAAGAAAAAAATCTTATTCCTGTAGGTCAAGCTTATTTTTATAATGGTGTTTTTGTACCTAGAGTATCTTCAATAAAAGAAAAATTAGATGTAGTTTATGGTACACAATATGCAAATAGAGGAACTTTAATAGATTCGGTTTTTAGAGAATTTCTATCTAAAGATTTCAAAAGGGAAGATTTTAGAGAATTTTTTCTAAATGAAAGGAGGAAAATAATAGCAAAAGGTCTTCCTATAGATGAATTTTTAAATGATACTATAGATAACTTATATGATAACTTTAATATTTTTAAAAATCATAATCCTAATCTTCTTTATATAACAGATATCCCTACATTTATTGGAAAAATTCAAGGTAAAGATTTTTCTGGAACAATAGATATATTAGCTATAGATAAAACTACAAATGATATTTTCATTATAGATTTAAAAACTCAGAATAAATCTAGAATAAATGATTATAAAAATAATGGATATTATAAGAAAGGAGATAGTATTCAGTTAAACGCCTATGCAGAATTAATAGAACAATCCACAGGTTTGAAAATAAAAGGAATGTATATATTCCCTATAAATATCAAACAAAAAGGGAATGCTTATACTGAGGCATTTTTAGAAGATAAAGATAATATATTACTTCCTGTAGAAAGAGTTCCTTTAGAGTCCATAGCTAAAATTCCAAATGAAGAACCAAAAGGAAAATACAATTATAAATTTAAAGGAGAAATTACATACAATGGAATAAAAATTCCAATCGAAAAAAGCTACATAATTTACTCAATTATAAATGATTATATTAAAGATTATTTTATAGATGTAAGTAGAAATTATATTGAAGATCCTGATATAGGTATCTATCCTATAATTAGAATACTTGGTAATATGGGAATAGAATTAACTAATCAAGAAGATAAAAACTCTTTAAAAGAATATTTTGAAAAATTAAAAAATTCTGTAAAAGGTGAATTAAAAAATTTCCAGAATATAGAGCCTGATTTCGAATCAATTCATAGAGAAGAAAATCCTGATTTCAAAGAAGACGAAGTAGAAAATAAAAAAGAAGAAGAAATTATAAAAAAACCAAATGAAGAAAAAGAGGAAGATGATGAAAAAAATTACCCTCCTATGGTTGATTTAAGAGGAGAAGATTTAGTTAGAGAAATGGTAAATGGAAAAATGATTACAGATTTTACTCCCTTTGAGCAAGAACTTATTAATAGAGTATCATCAGAAAGAAAAAAAGAAATTCAAAAAGAAGAATTAAATACTCAAGAAGTGGAAAATCCGATAGAAGAAGAAAAAAATGAAACCTTTAAAGAAATTAAATTGCATGATAATGATAATTTAGAAGAAATAAGTTTAAATATAGACGGCAAATTTATTACATTTGATGAAGTATCTGGAGAAATTACAGAAGATGGAAATAAATTCATAATTTCTAGGAATACTCTTAAAGTTTTATTTGAAAGTTATAATAATAAAGATGGGGCAGTTAAAATAAATAATTCTACAATTGATTCCAAATTAGGAATATATGAGGTTTTTTCTCTAAAAAGATCTACACAAGATAAAGGTTCAAATATAAATACTTCATATATATTTAATCCTGAAGGTGAATTAGTAGGAACATTAGAAGATTTGGATATAAATGGAGGAATAATAATAGATAAAAAAGATTTTACAGATAATACCGAAAGTGATATTTTAAATGCGCTTTCTAAAAATTGTTAAATAGTTATGGCAATAGGTTGTAATGTTTCGGAGATAAAATATAAAAATGTAAATGAGGCGTTTACCCCATATCAATTAGAAAGATATGGTAAAATAGTAAATGTTTTTATATCAGATATTTTATTTAATAGAGGAGGAAATAATATATATAGCATTGAAGATTTAAATAATCCTAAATTAATAAAAAAGATCTATTCTAATATATATATTTATATTAATAATATAATAGGTGCAGCCGAAGGAAATAAGGTTGATGATTTAAATCTTCCTACATTTTTCAATAGTGAATTTTCTTCTAATTTAACAAAATCAGTTATAAAAGATTTAAAAAATTTAAAGGATAATTTCGAAGCATTTAAATATTTCAATATAGAAAATGGAGGAATTTTTAAAGTAAAGGATTTAAGAGAATTACAAAATGAAAATGAACAAGATTTAGGTGAAGATTCTGATCCTAATAATGATGAGGAATTGTCTGAAACTAAACAAGAATTATGGGATAAATCTCCAAATGAAAGAGACGCTTTTTTAAATTCAAGTAATAATATAAAAATTTTATTCAAATTATTATACGAAACTATATATGATAAGAGAACTAAAAGTTATAAATTAAAATTAGATTCAGACGGACTTCCTGTAAATTTATCAGATAAAGATGCTTATAATCTATATATAAAATATTTTAATAATATCAAATCTGAAGAAGAATTTTTAAATAAAATTTTTGATCCTACTACTGAACAAATAATACCTTATGTAATTCAAATAAGAAATTATCTAAGATTAAGGAACCCAGAACAATCAGATAAAGATAGGCAACTATTTATACAATTAAGAAATTTATCAGCAAAACCTGAAATTAGATCAGAAATATTAGTTACAAATTCTAATGTTCAAGGAGATACATATGATTACATGTCAAATCCTATTACAGGTAATCGTAGAAAAATTATGGCTGTTTGGGATAATAATTTTAATTTAAAAGATTCAAAAAATAAAAATTCTTTTGGTAAAAGATATTTAGTTAAAGAAGATGTAAATAAAGATATATCAAGAGTAGATAATGCTTACAGTATACTCTCTAATATCGGGATAAATTTATCAAGATCTGTTATAAATACATTACCAAATAAAAAAGACATTGATTCTCAGGTAAAAAGAATTGCAGAGAATATACAAGATAAATTATTTTTAATATTTGATACTTATAAAAATGTCGATGATTCTATAAAAAGACAATTGATAATTGAACCTATAAAAGATCTAAGAGAAAATTTTTACAATAACCCTATTATAAAGAATAATAAAACTTTATTTAAAAAAATATCAAATACTTTATCTAGAGATATAAATACACTACTGGATATAGAAAGTGAAATATCTTCTATTTCTCCATCTCAAAGTTCAAAAAATGCAGCTGGAGAAATGATATATAATATTTCCAATGAAACAAATATAACATTTGGAATAAATGCACTTAATAAATCAAATAAAATATCAGATCTTTTAAATAATCCTGTAGCACACGGATTAAATTATAATCCTTATTTTAGAAATTCAGCTTATAGAAAATTTTTATTTGATTCTAATGGTAATAGAAAATCTTCAAATCAATTACAATTAACTTATATTTCAGGCTATGAAAGTAATATAGATGGTTCAAAAAAGAAACTTATTCGTAAACTAAATTATGTTGAAAAATTAATTTTTGATTTTAAATCAATGATTGGTTTTGGAAAAACTGATGTAATGAGATTGTCAACTTCAAATTCTTATCCATCCATAGCAATGAAAACTAAAGGTTTTCTTGGTTTATTCTCAAGAGAAAATCAAACATTTTTTAATTTTGAAGATTTTCAAAATGGTGTATTTGAATCTGTAAGTGTACAAAATCAATTTTTAGGGTATTTAAATTCAGAAATAGAAAAAATAAAATCTTATTCTAAAAAGAAAAAAGAAAATCCTCTTCTATCTGAAACTTATGGTGAATTTTTATTATTTGAAAAATTAGATAAAAAGTTAAAAGATAAACTTTTATCATTTGATAGAGATATAACAAGAGAAGATTCCGTATTTAATGATTTCAAAATAAGCTATCAAAAAATATTAGAAGAAAAGGTAAATTCCTTTAAAAAATTCTTCTATAAAGAAAATATAGAATTTAAAGAAATGTTGCCTTCCAATCTTCCTAAAATATTTAATCCCTATGGGGAAGAAGGTACATCAAAATTAGATCCAAAAAAAGCAAATACTATAGTTAACTATTTTGTAATAAACAATATAGTTCAGAATATGGAATTCAGTATTTATTTTGTTGGAGATCCTTCTAATTATGAAAAAAAAGAAGGAGATATTACAACCTCTGACTTATTTAAAAGACTATCAGCTTTATCTTCTACAGCAGAAGCTTTTCCAGATATATCAAATACATCAAATACATTAATAGATAATTCTATCTATTTTAAGAATAGATCATTGGAATCAAGAAGATCTAAAGATAAAAATAAAATTTTTACAAAAAGGGATCCTAAATTTATAAGATCTTTTATGATAAATGAACCTTTATATGATGGTTCTTTTAAAGAATATTCCTCTGAAAAAGGAAAAGCTAAAACGGCAGACGGATCAGGGTGGATTAGTATGGATTTTTTATATGAATTATCAATAAGGCAAGGTTGGAGAAACGGTTATACTGATGAAGTTTTCTATTATGAATCTTTAATATATAAAAGAGAATTTACCTCTACCCCTTTAAATAATTTAGAATTAATGCAGATTGCAGATTTTGAAAAAAAGCAAATGACTAATCCTGAATTGTATGCTATTCCTCCTATGAAAGGAGGTTATTTTGGAAATATAGTTAATCAAACTATAGACGGAAAAGAATATGATAAATTTTCACTTGTTCCTTTATTACCTTCATTTGTAGCATCTTCATCAAATAAAACTTTAAAAAAATTGATGAACGATATGATTGATAATCAAATAGATTATGTAAAACCTCCTTCATCAAATAAAGGATTTAAATCAAAAATTATAAATTTATCAGAAGTTTCTTCAGAAACTCCTGATATTTTATTCAAGGAACTTTTCAAATTACAATTAGCGTATTCAAATGAATCTTCTATTGATACCGCTATACCTACTCAATTATTAAAATTAATATATAGTAATCAATTTGATAAAGGTGTAGCTAAATCAGAAAAAATTAAAGATTTATATAATGATTATATAAATATATTAGGATTAATAAAAAGAGAAAATGTTAATAGACTATTTGAAGAATTAGGTATTAATTTTAAAGAAAATGGAGAATATTTAATAGATTCCGAAAAGTTTGTTAAAAGTATATACAAACAAGCAATCAATAGAAATCTGGACTCTAATATATTAAATATTATAAAATATAATCCTGAGACAAAAACATTTAATAAAAATCCCGAACATTTTGGATATGGAAACGAGATAGAAAAATTATTATCCGGACTTATAGATAGAACATTAAGAAGATTTAAAGTTAATGGGGGAGATTTTGTAGTAATTTCTAATGCATATTCAGATAAATTAAATTTTTATACAAATGAAAAAAATAAAATAACTCCTTCGGAATGTAGAATAACTTTTACAAAAGAATATACTAAATTATTAAATAAAATACATCCTGATGGAAAACCTATAGGTAATTTATATAGATTAAATGTTTTATTAAAAGATAAAGATTGGAGAAAAGAAAATAAAAAATCTTTACAAATTATAGTAGATAGAGTTCCTACTCAGGAACTTAACTCTATGGATTTTTTAGATATAGTTGAATTTTTACCTCCTTCTATGGGAAATGTAATACAATTACCTGTAGAGATAGTTATTAAAGCCGGTTTAGACTTTGATTACGATAAAGAAAAAGTTCTTCTTCCTTTATTTGATGATAATGGTGAATATGTTGAATTTCAAGGAACAAGAGAAGAAATAGAACGTAATTTAGAAAAAGCAATTCAAGAAAGAGATAAAAAACTAGAAGAAAATGATATAGATTTTACTGAATTATACAAAACTTTTTCGGAATCTCTAAAAGAATTAAGAGAAAATATAGATTGGGAAAAGGTAGATTTAAGTAAATTAAAAGAGCAAATTCAGTTGTTAAAATTGAAAATTGAAAGTTCTGCAAACGAAATGCATTTCCTTTTAAATGAAATAAATTCTATAACAAAATTAGAAGGAACATCTGAATTAGAAAGTTCAAATAAATTATTTGATACTATATTTGGTGAATTAAATACAATAGAACTTTCAAAGGAAAGTCTTGAAAATGAATATTTTACAGAACAATCTGAACAAGTTCAGAGATTGAGAGATCTTCAATCTTTACAAGATGAAAGAGTATCTCTTATACTTAAAATTCAAACTCATTATAAAAAATATAAAGATTTTGCTCAAGATGTAAAAGATAAAGAAGATGAACTTATAAAAAGAATAAGACCTTATCATGATGAAGTAGAAAGATTAAGATCAGCAAAATATAATTATTTTAATAGTCTATCAAATCAAATTATAAATAATTATTATAATTCTCTTAGTCTATCAGATAGATTTGATAATTTAATTAGACCAAACTCATCTGATAAAATAAAAAAAATATCTGAAAATATAGAAAAATTAACAGAAGATTCAAAAAAATTACCTTCGAAAGATTTAATTTTTGATTATTTATCACAATTAACTGTATTTGATATATATAACACTTCTAAAAATATGTTATCTCCTTATGCTAAAATAAATACAGTAGAAAAGGTATTAAATAATCAAAATATATTATTAAATAAATATACGATTGATAAATCTTCTTCTATAGATAGAAGAACCAAAAAAAGAAAATTAGGAAAANNACAATCAATTAACGCTACTGTAGATGCAACCAAAGATCCATTTTTTATTAATTTGGGGATAAATTATGCAAATGTAGGTGTAGATATTTTATTTTCATCATTATTTAAATACCCTAAAGAGAGAGTTGCTCAATTTTTAGCACATCCGGTAAATAAATTATATTCAAAAATAAAAAATAAAGGAAGTGAAAGAGATGCTATTGGAGAAATTGCAAATAGATGGAATTTACATAAAATAATTACACTCGATAAAGTAGAATATACAATAGAAGAATTTAATTCAATAAAATCATCCTTAAAATCAAATGTATCTGAATTTAAATATTCTCCTAAAACTCAAACTTATAAAGGTGAAAATATAGAGATGTTTGTAAAATTCGATCCTATTACTGATATATATTCAAATAATGGATTAAGGGATTTTTTATTGTTATTAAATCAAGGTATAGTTTTAAAAAGTCCTTCTATTAGTAATATTTATATAGGAAGAACACATATTTCTACTTATGTAAATGACTTAACAAGACCTGGTACAGATATTTGGGAAAAATTAGCAAATCCTAAAAATGATGCTTTTTCTGAAAAAGAATCTGATTTTAGTAAAGAAGAGTTGATTAGATTAGAATTAATGACGTTTGCAAACTTCTTTTCTTCCATTAAATTAAATAAAGCTTTTAGGCAACTAAGTTCATATTTATCATTTGATACTAATAAAGTAGATGGTATGTTTGGACTTTTAAGAAGAAGAGAATTGAGAAACGACATTTTAAAATCTCAAATGATATCGGAAGAAGATTTAATTAAACTTGAGGAGAAATCAATTGTGTCAGCATTTAAACATGATGATTCTATAGAGGAAAGTTTTAAAACTGTAAATCCTACAACAACAAATTTCTTACAATCATTATATAATTTATATGAGGAATATAATAATACCTTTCAAGACAAAAATCAATCACTTATCAGAAATCTACCTATAAGAATTAAAAATGATTTTTTATTTTCAATAATAGCAAATTTTGGAGAGAAAGTTAAAAATGGAACAAAATGTATAACAACTACAGAAGAACCTGACATAATAGACAGATTAAGGACTGCTAGACTAAATCCCGATTTTGAATCTATATTTAAAAAGCATACTATTTTAAATGATTTAGTTGGTCATTTTACTTATATTAATTCAGAAAATAAATTTTCAAATATACGATTATTAAAAAGTACAACTTTATCAAAATTAGAAAGAGAGTCATATATAGAAAGATTTACTAAGTTATTTAAAGAAAATAATTTTTCAAAAGATAGTAAAGTTAATCAAGCTTTTAAAAGATTAGTTAGGGATTTAGGTGATGTTGCAATAGCTCAATCTGGATTTCAAGAATCATTTCTATCTTATAGAGAATTTATTCCTGTAGATTTTTATTATGAGGATTTTGAAAAAGCTTACGAAGAATTTAAAAAATTAACCCCTTCTCAATTATATTATTATATTGAAGATTTTAAATTAAAATTTAAAGATAATAATAGAGAATATTTTCCTAAAGAAAAAAAGAATATGTTGGGTAAAATTTGGAAAGATTCGAAAAATAGACTGAGAAATATAATAAAAAATTATAATATAGAATTAGTTGAAGAAAATACTATTATACCAACATCAAATATTTCAATAATTGAAAAGTTCGATCTTGCTGCAAAATTACCAACAATAAAGCAAAATTTAAAAGATGGTCAGGCTGGAAGAATGATGCTTCCTCAATTTAAAGGAAAAAGCACTATGGATTTAATATTATCTGGAGATAGAACAAGAACAACTCGTTCTAATACAGAAGTTGAAAGGATGATTAGAGATTATAATCCTAANNTATCCGTCAATCAGATAATGCAGGAAATTATGTTTTTACAGAAATAACAGGTGTATATCAATTTACTCAAGAATATCAAAATGAAACTTGGGAGAAAGAAGGATGGAGAAAAGAAGTTACTGATAAATTAATAGGTCAATATCCTATAGCAATAGAATTTAGAGTTGTTAAAAGACCTTCTGAATTAATGACTATATCTGAAGATACAGGAAAAGAACAAGTTGAAATTGTAAGTAATACTCAGGAAAATTTAAATAAAATTATAAAAAATAAAATAATAATAAAAAAGGAACTACAGGATGGAACTTTAAGAAAATCTGAATGGAATGGTTCTATATATTTTATAACCTCAGATAATAAAATANNACCTTATAAATCACAAAATTGCGAATAATGGCTTGTAAAATAGATATAAAAAATACTATAAATAAATCTATAGAAAATAAAGTAGATTTTGATTTTTGGGGATATTCTTTATCACAAGCTAAAAATCTAACTAAATTTATTAATGATATTTGGAATACAAATATTCTCTCTTATTTACAAAGAGATGGCAGAGGGTCTTATCAAATATTAAAAGATGAATCTAAAATAGATGAAGCTGTAGAAATTGAATATAATAAGCAATTAAAAGCAGAAACTAAGATAGCTGAGATTGACAGAGAGATTAATGAAAGAGATCTTGGTATAGATGAATTTGGAGATAGTAATCCTTCTTATGAAAGAGTAGATTATAAAAATGTTTCATATCAAAACAGTCAGTTTAAACCTGACAATAATGATATAAATACTAAATATTCTATTGAAAATGAAAATATAAAATCAGGAGTAGAAGAAGTATTTAATGAAAATCCTGAATTAGCTAATATAGGAACTATAGAACAATATTCTCAATATCTTGAACAAAATCCTAATGGTAGTGTAGAACAGTTTAAAAGTTGGGTTGATGAGTTTAATAGAAGTAATCAAAAGTTAAACTCTAATATTCAAATATTTTCAAATAACAAAGAAGGNNAAATCAATTAACTTGGGATAACATTAAAGATAATATTTTCTTTGAAAAAGAGAATGGTTCTTTAGGTGTTAAAAACTTAGCTTTTACATCAGGTAATTTATTATCTACCAAAAAAGCAACTTTAAATGATTTTATAAATCAAAAAGGATTATTTCCTGAGTATAAAGTATTTATTGGAGAAAGTGTTATTTATCCTAATGTTTTTGAAACTTTAGAAGAAAATGAAATAATTAAACAAGCTGTCTTTGAAAATTTATTTAATCTATCTGGGGCCTTTGAACAAGTTAAAGAGGAGTTAAATAACCATTCTCCAGAAACATTTATAATACAGACACCTAATGGTAAATTTACATTTCCTAAAAGATTTGCTGCTGGGTTTTGGAATATAGCAAGTAAAGTAGAATTACTTTTAAAAGAGAATCAATCATCTTATATACAAGATTATTTAGCAGATAAAAGAAAAAAAGAAGAAGTAATTAAAGATGGGAAAAAAATCAAACCTGTAATTACTCAAACTTTAACAGTAAACGATACTATTGTTCAAAATGCTATTAATTTAATAGGTAATTCTATTATAGAAAATGCAATTAAAAGTAATACTTCTGTTAAAATACAAGTATTTTCTAATGCTGAATTTTCAGAAGATGATATAGCTGGATGGTATTTACCTGCAAGTAATACTATTTATTTACATGAAAGTATGTTAAAACCTCAACATCTTTCAGAGGGTTTACCATTAATAGCTCATGAATTAATACATAGTGTTACTGAGCAATCTTTACAATTTGATAAAGACTTTCAAAGAGAAATTCAATCATTATTAGATAGTGTTAAATCACAAAGTAAAATAAAAGATTTTTATGGATTTAAAAACACAAGTGAATTTTTATCAGAAGCATTTAGTTCACAAGAATTTAGACAACTTTTAAAAGATACTCAATTTAGTAGTACAGAAAATTTATCTGTTTGGCAAAAATTTGTAAATGCTATTTTAAAACTGTTTGGTAAAAATAAAAAATACAGAGAAAAAACTATTACAACAAATGCCGAGCAAATCTTAAATTCTATTATTAATCAACATTATTATAAAATAGGATATGTTAATTCTACTATAGCTGATAAAATAAATTCTAATCAAAATTTATCAGATTTTATATCTCAAAAATCTCAAGAAAGATTAAATCAGATACAAGATGTATTCAATGAAAATCCTGAGTTAAGTAAAATAGGTACTGTTGAACAGTATAATTCATATCTTGATACTATATTTCCTGATAGTAAAATGAAGGAAATCGTTTATCATAATACGGATGAACAGTTTGATAAATTTAAAACTACTCCTGTAGCTAAATTTTTTACCAAGTCTTCTGTAAGAGGTAGAAAATATAGACTACCTGTTTTATTAAATACAACCAACCCTAAAGTTTTTAGTAAGTTTACAGAAGATGATGAAATGACTTATGGTTTGGCTGAAATGTATGCTAAAAATAAAGAAAGAGATGGTATCATTAATGGTACAGAAGGTGAAACAAGAACTGAATATGTAGTATTTGAACCAGAACAAATTCACGTTCTTTCATCTAAAACTGATATTCAAGGATTTAAAGATTTTGTTCAAGGGAAACAATTTCAAAAACTAACAGCAGAAGAGAAAGCTAAAACAATAGAACAATCCAACACCTTATTTGGATTAAATACTCAAAATCAAGAACAATTAGAATTTCATGTGAACACTTTGAATGTAGTATCCCAATTTCTTGAAAATGTAGGAATTGAAACCAGATTAATTCCTGAATTTTTATCTCAAGATGGTAATGTTGTAGAAGGTGCTATTGCTGCTGCTAATTTTATTGAAGGCACTGTAGATATTATTGATGATTTAGAAAAAGGTAGAGTAGAAGCATGGAATAAACTACCAGAAGAAGCTGCTCACTGGTGGTATAGATTGCTCGACAAAAATTCAGAATTAAAAGATGCTTTATTAACTTCAGCTCTAACTGATAGAAAAGAGGAAGAATTAAGAAACTCTTTATACGGAGAAACATATAAAGATGGACCAAAGGTAATAGGTAAATTAGCTTTAGATTCTAATGGTAATGTAACTTCTAAACCAGCTTTATCTGCAATTAGAGAAGAAGCTATTGGACAACTTATAGCAGAAGCTATTAAAAGAATAGAAACTAAAAATGCAGCTCCTGAAGATTACTCATTCTTTAAAAAATTCTTAGAATGGATAAATTCTATTATAGATGCTTTCAAAAACACTACACAAGACCCATTTGAAGTAGCAGCAATGAAAATTCTATCTTCTGATATGTCAGATTTAATGACATGGGAAGAATATAGAAAGGTAAACAATATAGTAAACTTTGCTGATGTACTTACAGAACAATCGGTAGCTCCTGTTGATTATACTCTCATCGAAGATATTGGTTTTATAGGAAGTACTTTTATGGAAGATAATTATGGAAATGCTACTTCTGGGTATAGGTTTCATTTTAAGGATTCCAACTGGGTTCAAAAATATGGCAATAGTTCTCCATCTTTTTATACTCAACAAGAATTAGATAATTGGGTATCTGTTAATATTAAAGAACATGATATTAGGCAAAAGCAACAAATACAAGAAGTAAGGGATAATCAAATATTCTTTGATAGATTATTAAATAAAACATTTAGAAAAAAATCTAAATTTTTACCTAAAACTCTTTGAAAATATTTTGATATTATAGATGCTCAAAATCTTAATCCTTTGAGAGA
>JRYE01000402.1_pt1 | contig 25981 bp, 23 predicted proteins | sample 235321 | NCBI WGS metagenome assembly JRYE01 (sample SAMN03074214, study PRJNA261473) | activated sludge metagenome | biome: Common Effluent Treatment Plant; feature: Wastewater; material: Activated sludge; isolation source: activated biomass in a lab-scale reactor treating industrial wastewater at... | reverse complement strand
TATTAAGACGCGATAGCCCTGATCGGCCTAGGAAGGGTGTAGCTACCGTGCCCTATATCCCACGAACTACGCCCTTCGCCCTACTCCGCTGGCCCCCCGCTGATCCTGCGGTCCGCACTCAGCGATCCATCCCCCTCGCGCTTCATCAGCTTCATATCCTCCCCGTCAAACACGGCGTAAGTGAAGTGTGTGATCCAATCACCGAGGTTGATGTACCGGGAACTCGTTCCCGCAGGGTCACGCGTAGCGGACCCTGCCGGGACGAGTTCCATGGTTGCTCCCTCAGGGTCTCCCGCAGGGGACCCTGAGGTCATCATCCCCGCAACTCCCGCAGGGTCTCGCCCTGCGGACCCTGCGGGAACGAGTTCCATGTCCACCGGCAAATGCCGGTGCCCGAAAATGAAGTAGTCGTAGTGCTCCTTCTCCAGCAGCCCATTGCAATACTGCACCAGCCATTCCTTGTCCGCACCTAACCACATGCGGTCGTTCTCGTAGTTCTTCTTCCTGCTGCGGTCGCTCCAGAAATGCGCGATGCCCAAACCGAAATTGGGGTGCAGCCGTGCAAAGCACCATTGCATCAGCTTGTTGCGGAACACTTTCCGGATGAACTTGTAGCCGTGGTCGCCCGGCCCGAGCCCGTCGCCGTGCCCGATGTACAGGCGCTTGCCATCCCATTCGCGCACGATCGGTTCTTGATGCAGGGTAACACCGGTTTCCTTGGGCAGGTAGTCGAAGGCCCACATGTCGTGGTTGCCGATGTGGATGTGCACGGGGATTCCCCGGTCGTGCAGCTCGGAGAGTTTCCCCAGCAGGCGGGTAAAGCCGCGCGGCACCACCTGCTTGTACTCGAACCACATGTCGAACAGGTCGCCCAGGATGTGGATCTCCGTGGCGTCCTTGGCAGCTTCCTCCAAAAAGCGGACGATGCGTTTTTCCCGCGCCGTGCTGGCCTCATGGTCGGGCACACCGAGGTGGAAGTCGGAAAGGAAGTAAACCTGTTGGCCTGTGGGCATGGGCCCAAAGATGGGGCAGGGATGGGCGGTTCCAGCCCGGCGCTCATTGCGGCAACCGCCGGAACGCTTGCGTCGGGTCCATTTATTCCAAGGATAGCACAATGCGGACCTTATTACCCGCTATTTTACAGCCTTCGTTGTACGAATTGGCTTTCGGTGCGGGATCAGGGCTGGTCCGGGCTGACCTGGTTCGGTCAATCGTCGGATTACCTCGCTGCGAACAATACTGGTCAGGAAACCCTTCAGGGAAAGGTGGACATCCAGCTCTTCCCACCCAATAGCTGTTCCGTTGGCCACAAGCTTGTAGTTCAATCGCTGCTTGGGGCCAACCTTCGCCAGTTGCGGAACTTCATCCAAGGGGGCAAACACAGTGGTGCCATTCGTTAGCGTTAGCACCAAAGCACTGCCGTCCGACACGGGGGAGATGTTCTTGATACGAAGCCCATCCTCTATGATCAACCGGTCCAACGGGTCTTTGGCATGGACATCGTCAGTGTGCGTCGAAGTGGTCTTTCCAGGCTTGGATGAGCGTTTCATGGTGTTCCTTGATCAATTCCGCGATCCTGCGTTGCTCTTGTTTCTTGAATCCGTTGGAGTATTCCACCGCAGGCTCTGGTTCCAGCCACCATTTGGCCAAGCCCGGTCCCTTGCTAACATGCACATGCGGTGGTTCACTGCCCTCATCACTCCAGAAATAGAAGCTGTATCCTTCCCGCAGTAAGACCTTGGGCATGGTGCCAAGATACGCTGAACGCTTGCAATTCCTCAATGCGGCAACCTCCGCAGCGCCTGCGTGGGGTCCATCTTTTCCAGTGCCAGTACAAAGCGGATCCGGTCCGTGAACGTAAAGCCGCGCAAGTCCTGCTCCTTGCCTGACCCGGCAGGGTACCCGCTAATAACCCTGCCCGGGTTCGCGAAATCCGACGGCAGCTTCCGGGCTAAACCTTCAACGCCAAGTACTCGCGCCCCAGGTCATTGATTCCCTTGAGGATCCGTATGCTCTGTGTTTCACCCGGCATTTTTTTCCCGCTCACGTATTGTTGGAGCAGGCTACGGTTCATGCCGATCCGCTCGGCGAATGCCTTTACGTTCAGCGTCCCGAAATAGGCGAAGATGCTGGGAACGTCCAAGCTCAGTTCGACCTTCAACTGCCTCCAATATTCCAGATCATCATCCTTTGAGACGGAGGCCGCACTGTCAATACCGTCTTGAAGCGAAGCTTCGATCTCAGCCAGGGAGTTCCCGGTGCCAACGATCGTAAATCCCCTTTCCGAGAAAGCAGCGGCATAGCCGTCCTTGCCTCGTTCAACCTTTACTTTCCTTTTCATTTGCTCTTACTTGATCCCTGCATCTTTCATGATGCTGTTTGCCGTGCCTTTGGGTATCTCCTTGCTTCCATGGTCCGGGAAAATGATCCTCTTTCCACTTTGCTTATTGTACCAGATCTGATGGGAACCTTTGCCCTGCTGTTCAAGCCTGAAACCAGCCTGCTTCAGCTTCTTCTTCAGCTCACTGAATTTCATGCTTATTCTTCCGGTCAGCTTACTTGATCGGTAAACCATACTATCCCGGTAGGGGGACCATTGCTCATACTTCGCCCAAAGGTAACAAAAAAGGAACCCTAGTGCGCGAGGCAGTGTGCCGAGCGTGGAACAGGAACGAAGGCCAGGAGCTCAATGCGGCAACTTCCGCAGCGCCTGCGTGGGATCCATCTTTTCCAGCGCAAGCACAAAACGTATACGATCGGTAAAGACAAATCCGCGAAGCTCCTGCTCCTTTTGGATGTCTTCCGAGAAAGCCAACGGCACCCACACTTCCACCATGTCGCGCCACAGGCGCAAGCCGATGCCAGCCTCCCAATTGCCGCGCCAGTCCGTGGTCTTGCCATCCTGCGTTACCAGCGTGACCGGTGCCGCACCGTAGCTGGCGAATGCGGCGAGCGGCAATGCAAAGGGGAAGTCGATCTCCGTGTTCAGCGCAGCGATCCACGTGTCCGATGTGCCGATGGACGTTGGCGTGCGGAAGCCGCCTTGGTCGATGTTGGACTGCGCGCTGGTGTTCTGCCCCGTGTACTGGCGGTCGAAATAGAGATGGTCGTATAGTAGGTCGCTGCTGCCCCAGTACATGCGCCAGCCCATGGCGGAAGTCATCAGGCTGCGGTCCTTGCGCAGGAAGGTGCCCGTGAACGCGCGGAAGGTGATGCGGTGCTTGTGCGTGTCGTAAATGGCGCTCCACTTGGCCTCCAAGGCCAACCGGTTGAAGGTATCGGAATTCAGCGAGGTGAGCGTAAGGCTGTAAGGATTGAAGCCGTTGCGCTGCGCTATGTTCGCGCTGAGCTCGTGGTACACGCTGTTGCCCGTGCTATTGATCGGCACTTCCCGGTCCGCGTAGTGGTATGTGCCTTCCGCGTGTTCCCAAAGGATCACGCTGCGGTAGCGCAGGTACGCCTCCGGGCCTGTGGTGTTCAGTTTCGGGTCGAACTGGATGCTGGGCACCAGGCGCTGGTACCATTGCTCCACATCGCTCACCCCGTACAGCGAGGCGGCAAAGCCGGAGAGGCCAACATGGATGTTGCGCAGCCAGTTGCTGCGCAGCCGGTCGTGGTTCCACATCACGCGCGCGCCACCGGCCAACCGATTGCTTTGGAAACCGTACAGCGGCGCCGCTGCCCATTCCAAGCGTTGGGAAGGGAAGGTGGTGTTGTGCAGCGCCAGCCCGGCCATGAAGCCATCGTGCGTGTTGTAGCCGATGGCGGGCAGCCAGTAAATGCTTCGGCGGTCGTTACGTTCCAGCCCGGCCAGGAATTTGAGCTGAGGCAGGCGTGCGGTTTTCAGGAGGCCGAAGGACCGCACCTCGTTGTTGCGCCGGTCGATGTCCAGGGTGCGCTCCATGGCATCGATCCGCACGCGGTCGGCATTCGGCCACGGCAGCACCGCGTTATTCCTTCCGGGTTTGCCGGTGATCCATACGGTGCCCAAGCTGTCCGCCCCGTTCCAAGCCGTAACGGGGAACGGAAAGTCCGTCGCAGCGGTGGTCCGGTAGTTGAGTTCGCCGTTCTTCAGCTTGTGCGCTTTCACATCCACCTTGTCCGCCGTGCCGATCAATTCCCCGAAGCACCAACCAAGGTCCTTGCCGCTGGCGTGTTCATAGCTGGTGCGTGCATCTTCCGGTTGCGGGTGCTTGCCCGCCCATTCGTTGAAGTATGCTTGGGAACAGGCATCGAAAAGGGAATCGCCCAAGTAGGTATGGAGCTGGTCGAAGATCAGCGCCGTCTTGGCATAAATGGTGGTGCCGTAGTCCGCTTCCGTGAAGGTGGTTGAAGTGCTGCTGCCCGGTGCATCCCAGTTCCGGCGTGCGTTGTACCGGTACATCAGTTCGTTCTGCATCCGGAAGGTGATGCCGCGCCGTTTATTGATCAGGCCGATCGGCAGTCCGGCCATGTCGAACGACAACCCGGCGCCATAGCGCGTTTCCATGTAGCGCTGCTCGAAGAAACTGTTCATGCCCTCGTCCATCCAAGGGTGGTCGCGCTCGTTGCTGGCCAGCATGCCGTAGAACCAATTGTGGCCCACTTCGTGGGCGATCACCTGGTCAAGGTCAAGCGATGAACCCATGTTGCCGATGATGGTGATCATCGGGTATTCCATGCCGCCACCTGCTGCGATGGTGCCGTCAATGGCCGTGCAACGCGCGTATTGGTAATCGCCCACCCATTGGCTGTACAGGCGCACGCTTTCGTTCACGTAGGTGATGGCATCCTTCCACAGGCGTGCGTTGGCGGGCGTGAACAGCACTTGCGTTTGCACCTTCCGGCCACTGCGTGCCAAGGTCACATCGCCATTGCGTACCAAGAAGCGTTTGTCTGCGAACCACGCGAAGTCATGCACGCGGTCCTGCTTGTAGCGAAGGGTCTTGGTGGTTGCAGCGGAAGGCGGAAAGTCGTTGTTCTTCCGGTCAGGCAATGGCAACTGCGCCAAGGAGTCCATCCAAGCTTCTTCGGAAGGATTGTCTTGCAGCAGGCCCGTTGCGCCCACCACATAGTTTGCTGGCAAGGTGATGGACACAACGAACGATCCGAACTCGGAGTAGAATTCCCCCTGGTTGAGGTAGGGCATAGCGTGCCAGCCTTGTGCATCATACACCGCCGGCTTCGGGTACCATTGCGTGATGTAGTAGGCTTGGCCGGTGTGGCCCAGGCGGGAGAATTTCGCGTCCGGGATTTTTACGCGAAAGGGGGTTGTGATCACCGCATGGCCTCCCGGGGCAAGGGGTTGCGGCAGTTTCAGCCAGGCAATGTCGCTGTTGGCGGGAGAAAAGCCCCACTGCAATTTGGCAGCACCAACGTGGAAGTCGAGACTGTCGATCCACCCGCGTTCCTCCGCTTTGGCAAAGTGCAGGTCGAAGTCATTCTGCGAATCCTTCTGCCTGCACAAGGCGGTGTTGCGGTCGCGGTAGGCATTGGGCCATAGGTGGATCCACAAGGTGTCCAGCGTGGCGGGGCTGTTGTTGCGGTAGGTGAATGTTTCCGAGCCGCGCAGCATGTGAGCCTGGTCGTCCAAGCGCACGTCGATCACGTAGTCCACCTCTTGTTGGAAGTAGGCTTGCCCAAATGCCGGGTGAATGACGGTGCTAAGCCCGAGGATCGTGGTCAACTGAATTGCCCTGCATGCCCGCATTGATCACCACTGGATTAAGTGTTCAACAGACTTGTCCACTATGTCTGACCCCACCAAGAACCGTGGCCCAGGCGCTGTGCCAATGCCCTACGAACTATGCCCTACGAACCTTGCCCTATTTGAGCACTTCGGCCAATTTCGCTTCCAGCTCGGCACCGCGCAGGTTTTTGGCCAACACCTTGCCGTCTCGGCCCACGAGCACGGTATAGGGTATGGCGGAGACGCCATATTGCTGCGCTACCGCGTTGTTCCAGAAGGCCAGATCGCTCACGTGCTTCCAGGTCAAGCCGTCCTGCTTGATGGCGTTGGTCCACGCTTCCTTGGTCTTGTCCAAGCTTACGCCCAGGATCTCGAAGCCCTTGCCATGATATTTGTTGTACATCCTCACCACGTTGGGGTTTTCCATGCGGCACGGGCGGCACCAGCTGGCCCAAAAGTCGATGAGCACGACCTTTCCGCGCAGGCTGCTCAGCGAGAGCGGTTGGCCATCCGGGGTGTTCTGGGTGAAGTCCGGTGCTTCACTGCCCACGGGAATGAGGTTGTCCAGCATGGCCTGCTGTTCTTCCTGCTGTTTGGCTGCGGCCATCTGTTGGGCCATGCGGTCCACCTGGTCGCGGAAGCCGGTGTAATATTCACTGTGCGGGATGGTTTTGCGCAAAGAATCCTTCACCTGCTGGAACAGGGCAATGTCCTGCTCGGGATTCAAGCGGTTGAGGGCGGCCAGGACGGCCGGTGAGCCCATGTGCTCTTGGATGAACTGCCTGGTGCTTTGGCCGAAGGTCGCGTTCAGTGCGGCGTATTCCGCCATGGCAGCGGTATCGCCCCGGTCGGCTTTCAACCGGGCCACCAAGGCCTGGCTCTGCTCATCGAATGCCTTGGAGTCACGGAAGAAGCCATGCAACAGGGCGGTGTTCACCGAACCCTCTATGTGCGCAGGTGACTGCAACGAATCGGCCTTGGCAGCCACGCTGATGCTTTCGGCACTGTCAAGCAGCAGAACCATGATCTGCTCCCCGCCCAGGCTCAAGGAGTAGAAGTCCAGTGGCATGGAAGGCAAGTGCATTTCACCCTTGCCTTGGGCGTCCAGCTTTACGCTGTCCACGTGGGTGGGCCGGTTGTTCACGAACTTGTCGAAGTACAGCATTTTTTCCCCGGCACCGGCTATCTCGGCAGTGAGGGTGCGCTGTTGGGGAGTTGCTCCGGTGCAACCGGCCAGCGTGGCGGCCAGCAGGGCCGGGGCGATCAGGTAGTTGGTCATCATGGTTTCTCGAGCAGTCGTTTTACGATTTCATTGGCGGCCTTGGGGTCGGCTTTGCCCTTGGAGGCTTTCATTACTTCGCCCATGAACAGGCCCAGCAGGCCCTTGTTCCCGGCGCGGTAGGCCTCCACCTTGTCGGGGTAGCGCGCCATGGCCGTTTGCACGGCGGCTTCGATGGCGCCGATGTCCGTGCTCAGCAGCAACCCGTGTTGTTCAGCAAGCGCTCCTGCAGTACCGCTGTGTTCGAGCATCAAGGGGAACAGCTTCTGCGATGCCAAGGTGTGGCTCACCTTGCCGCTTTCGATCAGGTCCACCAATCCGGCCAAACGTTCGGGACTGATGGGCAGTTCCGCCATGGAGAGCCCATTTTCGTTCACCCAGGAACGCACATCGCCCATGACCCAGTTGGCGGCTTGCTTGAAGGGCTTCTTGCTGCTACTGCCGTTCAAGCCGGCCACCACGGCTTCGTAATAGAGCGCCGTGCCTTTGTCGTCGGTGAGGACTTCCGCGTCGTACGCGCTCAGGCCATATTGACCGGTGTACTTGGCGCGCAGCTCGCGGGGCAGGGGAGGCATGGTCTGCCGCACGGCTTCCTTCTTCTTTTCGCTCACGGTCAACGGCAGCAGGTCCGGCTCGGGGAAATAGCGGTAATCATGCGCCATTTCCTTGCTGCGCAAGGCGGTGGTGATGCCTTTGGCCGCGTCGAAGTTGCGCGTTTCCATCCGGATGGTGCCGCCCGCGTCCAACACTTCCGATTGGCGCTGCGCTTCATGTTCAATGGCGCGCTGCACGTTGCGGAAGCTGTTCATGTTCTTCACCTCGGTGCGTGTGCCGAAGGTGGTGGCCCCCTTGGGGCGGATGCTGATGTTGGCATCGCAGCGCAGGCTGCCTTCCTCCATGTTGCCGTCGCAGATGTCTAAGTAACGCACCAAGCGCCGCACCTCCACCAAGTAGTCGTACGCCTCCTGCGAGGAACGGATCACCGGTTCGCTCACGATCTCCACCAGCGGCACCCCGGCGCGGTTCAGGTCCACCAAGGTGTTGAAGGGGTCCACGTCGTGGATGCTCTTCCCGGCATCTTCCTCCATGTGGATGCGGGTAAGGGCGATCGCCTTCTCCGTGCCGCCTTCCTGGGTGATGGTGATGCTGCCGCCCGTGCAGATGGGCGTGGTGTCCTGCGTGATCTGGTAGCCTTTGGGCAGGTCGGGGTAGAAGTAGTTCTTGCGGGCGTAGTGCATGCGCGGCGCAATGGTGCAACCGCAGGCCAGGCCCAGCTTGATGGCATGGTCGATTACCGCCGTGTTCGGCACCGGCAGGGTGCCGGGCAACGCCAGCGTTACCGGTCCTGCCAAGGTGTTCGGGCGGTCGCCGTAGGCGTTGGGGTCACTGCTGTACGCCTTGCTCTTGGTAAGCAGCTGCGCGTGGACCTCCAGGCCCACCACCAATTCCCACTTTTCACTCCAATGCGGGGCGTTTCCCGTGGCTTGTTTGTTCTCGGCCATTACTGTTCAGCGGTCCTGCCTCTTTTTCAAGCTGCAAAGGTGCAACGCAACAAGGCTTCCCACGCGATGCGCACACGAGACTGGTCAATTGCACGTAGCTGGCCGCACCATACCCTCTCACCCTCTCACCCTCTCACCCTTGCTCAGCTCCCCGCCACCATTTCCCGCATGATCAGCGTCAGGCTCGGCTCGGCCTTCTCCGCCACGCGCTGCACCATCTCGTGTGTGGTCTTCTCAATGCGGCCTTCCACGCCCATGTCGGTGATCACGCTCATGGCGAAGCAGGGCAGGCCCATTTGGCGTGCGGCGATCACCTCCGGCACAGTGCTCATGCCCACGGCGTCGCCGCCGATGATGCGCACGTAGCGGTATTCCGCCGGGGTTTCGAGGGTGGGGCCGGTAAGGCCCACGTAGGTGCCGGTGCGCACCGCAATGTTGTTGGCCTTGGCGATGCCTTTGGCCCGCTCGATCATGGCGTGGTCGTAAGGTTCGCTCATGTCGGGGAAGCGCGGACCGAAGAAGTCGATGTTCGGGCCGATGAGCGGATTGGGGAACAGGCAGATGTGGTCCGTGAGGATCATCAGGTCGCCGGTGTCGAACTCCTTGTTCACGCCGCCGCATGCGTTGCTTACAAACAGCCGTTTGATGCCGATCAACTTCATCACCCTTACGGGCAGGATCACCTCCGGCATGCTCCAGCCTTCGTAGTAGTGGAAACGGCCCTGCATGGCCACCACGGGCTTGCCGCCAAGCAGGCCGAAGAGCAGCTTGCCGGGGTGGCCTTCCACGGTGCTCACCGGAAATTCCGGGATGTCCTTGTAGGCGATGCTGTACTTCACGTCGATCTCCTTGCCCAAGCCGCTGAGGCCCGTGCCCAGGATGATGCCCGTTTCGGGCGCAAAGCCGTGGGTGGCTTTCTTCAAGTGTTCAGCGATGCGCTGGATGCGTTGCAACATGGGTTCTGATCAGGGCCTCGAAGGCGTGTGGTTCGTTGAGGATCTTGGCCTGTATGCCGATCACGGCCATGGGCAGGCCCTGCAAGGGGCTGGTGCGGAGCGCATTGCCCAAGCGGGCGGCATCCTTTTCCGTGGTGATCAGCGTTTTCGGGCCGTGGGCGAAACTATGGAAATCGTCGGCCATGCGCTGAAGCTCCGCATCGCGGAAGTGGTGATGGTCGCCGAAGGCGATATGGCGCACGGTGCCGAAAAGGGAACGTGCGTGCTCCGCCAAGGGCGTGGCATCGGCTATGCCGGTGAACAGCAGCGCCGCAGCCTGTGGACCAACTGGCACGGCACCTTGCCCGCCGGCGATGTACTTCGGGGGGGCGTATTCCAGCCCGCTGAAGAACAGCGCCTGCGCGTCCCGCAAGCCCAACCGCCTGCGCCACCGGTATTGTTCCTCCGTGGTTGGCAACAGCGGGCTCTTGGTCACGATCACCGCATCAGCCTGCCGTGCGCGGTAGGGAATGTCGCGCAGGTTGCCCGCCGGCAGCAGGTGGTCCTTGTTCCAGGGCCGTTGCCAGGTGGTCAGCACAATGTTCAGGCCGGCCTTGATGGCGCGGTGTTGAAGGGCGTCGTCCAGTACGATGGCCTGCACTTCGGGCATGGCGGCCTGAATAGCGGCTACCCCCGCGGCCCGGTCGGCACCCACGAACACGCGTACGCCGCTGAATTTCCGCTTCAGCATCAGGGGTTCATCACCAGTGGCCCCGGGATCATCGGTGGGCTGCACTTCGGCGAAGCCGGTGGCGCTGCGGCCATAGCCGCGGCTCAACGTGGCCAAGGCGGTGCCTGGCAACAGGGTGCGCAGCACCAGTTCCACGTGCGGAGTTTTGCCGGTGCCGCCCAGGGCGATGTTGCCCACGCAAATGGTGGGAACACTTGCCTCGGTTGCCTTCAGTAGGCCGCTGTCGTGCAGCGCATGCCGCAACCGCAGCACCAAGGCGTACGGCCAGGAAAGGGGAAGCAGGAACAACCGCAGCGCCGACATCGGGGCTAAAGATGTGCATGGAACGGGATTACGGCCGCGGAAGCATGTCGCGAAAGGATGGGCGGGTTGGGCCTCCTGGCGCCTCCCCCCCGAAAATCACTTCGTGCAGATCGTAAAAATCGCCACGTGGTGGTGTAAAAATCGCCACGGCGTGGCGAATTTTACAAGCCTACCAGTCCCACACTGCGCTGATCGGAACGGCGTTCAGGTCGCGGCTGAAGGGCGTGATCCCGGGCCCGGCGTGCAGTACCAAGCCGCGCACCCACTTCGGTCCTGCGGCTGCGCGCAGCTCCATCAGGCCGGCCAGGTCGCGGTGGTCCACGCTGGCGGATGCCTTCACCTCGATGCCGATGATGCGGCCTTGGGCATCTTCCAGCACAAGGTCCACTTCCCGCCCGGTGTCCATGCGGAAGTGGAAGGTTTCCACGGTGGCTTTGGACCACGTGGCCAGTTTGCGCAGTTCGCCGGTCACGAAGGTCTCCAGCAGGTGGCCCCACATGGGGTTCTTCACCAGTTCGTTCGGCGAGTTGATCCCGCACAGCCAGGTGGCGAAGCCGCTGTCAGCCAAGTGGACCTTCGGGGCCTTGACCAGGCGTTTGGCCCGTTTGTTCGCCCAAGGGCGCAACGGCGTGAGCAGGAAGGTGGTTTCCAGCAGGGCCATGTAGCGGCGCAGGGTGGAGTGGGGCACGTCCAGGTCGCGGGCCACGTCGGCGAGGTTGAGCAAATTACCGCTGCGCAGGGCGAGCTGGGCCAGGAGCTTGGGCAGGGTGGTGAGGTCCGCGATGTTGCTGATGTCGCGCACGTCCTTTTGCAGGATGGTGGTGATGTAGGCTTTGTACCAGGCAGCCCGGCGTGCGGGGGCCTTGCGGGTGCGGACCTCCGGATAGCCCCCCGCAAATGCGCGGCGGGCCAGGGCCGCGCGGTCCGCTGTGCCGGTGTACGCCATCGGCAGGCGGGCCTTGTACAGGGCGTCGATGAAGGTGCTCCTGCGGCCGGCCAGTTCATCCTGTGCGAAGGGGTGCAGGGTGATGATCTCCATGCGCCCGGCCAGGGAGTCGCCCATGCGCGGCAGGGCCAGCACGTTGGCGCTGCCGGTGAGCAGGAAGCGCCCGGGCCGCCGGTCGCGGTCCACCGAAGCCTTGATGGCCCGGAAGATGTTCGGGGCGTTCTGCACTTCATCCACCACGGCGAAGTCCCCCAGCGAGGCCACGAAGCCTGCGGGGTCGTTCAGCGCGGCATCCAGTGTGCCGTGGTCGTCCAGGGTGAAATAGGTGGCCTTGCGCTTGCGCGCCAGCCCTTTCACCAAGGTGGTCTTTCCGGTCTGCCGGGCTCCGTTCACCAGTACCACGGGCGTGTCCTTCAAGGCCGTGGCAATGGCCGTGGCGATGTTGCGTGCTTTCATCAGTGCCGCGAAGGTATGCAGGTATTGTAAAATACGCCACGACGTGGTATAAATATCGCCATGCCGTGGCGAAATTTACAAACACCGCAAGCGCACCACCGACTATCCGCGTGCCATACGGGCGGCGACTGCCGGGCGTTTCCCGGCGCATGGCCCTCCTTTCCCGGCCGACCCGGTAACTTGCCGCCCAAAGCACGGCACATGCGCATCCAGGAGGTCATCCGGGCATTGGAGCAATGGGCTCCGCCCGTATTGCAGGAAGAGTACGATAACTGCGGCCTGCAGGTGGGCGATCCCGGGGCCGACGTGCAACGGGCGTTGCTCACGCTGGACTGCACGGAAGCGGTGGTGGCGGAGGCCGTTGCCGAAGGGTGCGGCCTTATCATCGCGCACCACCCCGTGATCTTCAAGGGGCTGAAGGCGCTTTCGGGCGGCAACGGGGTGCAGCGCACCCTCCTGGCCGCCATACGGGCGAATGTGGCCATCTACGCCATCCACACCAACCTGGACAATGTGATCGGCGGGGTGTGCGGCGAAATGGCGGAGCGCCTCGGCCTGAAACCGTTGCACGTGCTGGACCCCAAGAACGGACAGTTGGTGAAACTGGCCGTGTTCGTGCCGTTGGCCCAGGGGGAAGCCGTGCGCAATGCCCTGTTCGCGGCAGGTGCGGGCCACATGGGCGCGTATGATGAATGCAGCTTCAATCTGGAAGGGGCCGGGACCTTCCGGGCTGGCGAGGGCACTTCCCCCTTCGTGGGCAAACTGGGAGAGCGGCATACGGAGCAGGAAGTGCGGGTGGAAGTCGCCTGCCCGGCCCACGCTGTTCCCGCGGTGGTGGCTGCGCTCACGGCGGCCCACCCGTATGAGGAGCCGGCTTTCGATCTATACCCGGTGCTGAACCACCATACCGGCATCGGAAGTGGGTTGGTAGGGGAGTGGGAGGAACCCCTCAGCGAGGCCGCCTTCCTTGGAAGGCTGAAGGAGGTTTTTGGTACCCCGGCAGTACGGCACACCCGGCCTGTGGGCCGCCCGGTGAAGCGCGTGGCCCTGTGCGGCGGTTCCGGGGCGTTCCTCATCGGCAAAGCCTTGGCTGCCGGGGCCGACGCATTTGTCACGGGGGACGTGAAGTACCACGAATTCTTCCTCCCGGAGGGCCGCATGCTGCTGGCGGACATCGGGCATTTCGAGAGCGAGCGATTTACCCCGGAATTGATCCAGAAGCACTTAGGCCGGATTCTGCCTACCTTTGCAACCCGTTTATCGGAAACGGGCACCAATCCCATTCACTTTTATTGACCATGGCGAAGACCGCGACCAAGACCGTCGAAAAAGAAGCCAAGCCGACCAAGCAAGCCACCAAGGCCGAGAGTGCGGTGGCCGCCAAGCTGGAAGCCTTGTACCGCTTGCAACATTTTGATTCCTTGGTGGACAAGATCCGCACCGAACGGGGCGAACTGCCCTTGGAAGTGCAGGACCTCGAAGATGAGGTGGCCGGCTTGGAAACCCGGATGAACAAGCTGTCCGAGGCGTTGAAGGCAGCCGAGAAGGCCGTTAGCGACAAACAGAACTTCATCAAGGAGGCCAAGGCCAGCATTAAGAACTATGAAGCCCAGCAATCCAAGGTGCGCAATAACCGCGAATATGATTCGCTGAGCAAGGAGATCGAGTTCCAGAACTTGGAGATCCAGTTGGCCGAGAAGCGCATCAAGGAGGGTAAAGTGGCCATGGAGTCAAAGAGCGCTGCGGTGGAGGAAAGCAAGCAGCTTTTCAAAGACCGCAAGAAGGACCTTGACATCAAGAGAAAGGAATTGGACGACATCATCGCCGAGACCGAAAAGGAGGAAAGGAGCCTGGTGAAGAAAAGTGAAGCGGCCGCCGGGGAAGTGGAGGAGCGGCTGTTGAAGGCCTATCACCGCATTCGGGGCAATGCCCGCAATGGCCTAGCGGTGGTGCACATGGAACGCGGTTCCTGCGGCGGGTGCTTCAACGCCATCCCGCCCCAGCGCCAGTTGGACATCGCCAGCCACAAGAAGATCATTGTGTGCGAGCACTGCGGCCGCATCCTTGTGGACGAGTCCATCGTGGATGAGGTGGCTGGAAAGAACAAGTGAACCCATACGCCAAGACGTTGGATGAGGAGAGCCCCGGGAGGGGCTTTTTTCATGAACCGCCCGTTCCCCGGCATGGGATGGTCATGGCTCTACCATGGGAGGCCAGCAGGAGCTGTGCGGACGTCCAGCGCATGGCAAAGGGTGAATGGGATGAAAGCGGGAAGGATCACGGCCGGAAGGTCACGGTGATCAAGCCGCGGGTGTCGGTCAACTGCTCCTGGGTGATGTCCGCAAGCCCCGGATCATACTGGAAGTAGTTGGTGTCCCGCTTTCCGTATACGCCGGCAAGGTCCACGCTTATGTGTTCGCTCCGGAACCCGATGCCGCCGGTGAAGCGCATGTAGGCGGTGCCTTGCCGCCGGTCCTGATCGGCGTAAGCATCCGGCCAGATGCCCCAGCCGCCTCTGAAATACCAGGCCCCTGAACGCCATTCCGTGCCTACCCGGAGGCTATGGGTGCCCCGAAAACTCGCTTGGATGGCTTGGTTCTCGCTGCTGAAGTCGTAATCATCCAGCAGGTCGGCGCTCGTTTTCAATCGGGCTTGCCTGAAATCGGTATAGCCGTAATCAATGCTGACAAGCCCGTGAGTGCCTGCGATGTACGAGGCAGAGGCGAGCACGCTCCATGGCGTGCGCAACCGGTAGTTGAACGTGCCGTCAGGGGAGTATTGGGAATAGCTCGTCTTCCCGTTTGAATCCGGGGTGCGGAAGCCGGTGGACATCACATAGTTATAGCTGTCCCCGAGCAGCAGCCATTTCGGGCTGTGGAAAGCGAGCCCGAGCCGCATGCGCTTGCCCGCCCGTGCGAGGAAGCCCAACTTCAGGTCCACCCCATTGCCGGTGGTGACCAAGTTTTCGGTATAGCTCAGGTCCTTCAGGTCATTGCCCGGGTCCTCCACCTTTTCCGCATGCGCGGTATGCCGCTCATACCGTAGACCCACCAGGCCGAGCGTGGCTCCAACGTATAACTTGTCCAAGTAATTGGCAGCGTAGAAAAAGCTGGTGGTGTTCAGTCGGCCCGAGGAACTGATGCGGTGGTCCTGGTCCGTGGTACTGCTGAAGGGTATGGCGCTGGAGTACGTGTTTGCCACGGTGTCCAGTGGATCGATGCCGTAGGCCATGTAGGCCAGATTGCTAGTGAAGGGAAAAGCGTCCTTCAGGCTTCCGGGTGCGGTGCCATTGGCCTCGTTCACGAATTTCTGCAGGATCGTGCCCTTTGCCGCTCCGGTGGCATGCTCTTCCCAGTGAAAGCTGGCCAAGCGATCAAACGACACCCCGAATGTTCCGCTGCGCCAATCGCCCCCATGCTCATATGGGCTGCTCAGCACTAGGGAAAGGTTGTTGAAGCTGAACCGGTTGTCGTTGTCGTTGGCACTGGTGCCATGGTAGGTGGAACGTGCACCATTCACCTCGAACTGGGGTGAAAATGAGACTTCACTGACGTTGTACAATCCAAAGCCGGCCGGATTGGTGGAGGCGCTTGCGGGATCAGCACCCGCAGCGCCCATGGCGCCGCCCAAGGCCCATGAACGTGCCGTGCCACCAGGCAAATACTGCGAAAAGCGCAGTGCATCCTCCTCGTTTTGGGCCATGGCGCCATGCGAGGTGAACAGCAGCAGCAGGATGGCTGGAAAAAGGAAACGCGTCATGCACGAAGTGGATCAGCTGGTCTTAGCGTGGCCGGGGACTGGAAATTCGTTCCCCGCCACCGCCCCCGAAATTGCCACCCGTGGAGCGTGATGGGCTTGGCTCGAAGCTGCGTGTGGGCCGTTCACCAGATCCCCGATCAAAGGTTCGTGAAGGAGGTTCCGGCGAATTGAAATGACGGTTTTGGCGCGGAGTTGCAGTTGGGCGTTGGGCTGGTGTGCTGCTCGGGGATGCGATGGGCGACCCCGGAAGGAGACCCGCCGGGTTGCGGACCATGGTGCGGGGGGCGGGAGCAATGGCTGCGTCATGGCCTGTTGCCAACGACGGGCGGTGGGAATACACCACGTTGTTGTACCCGATGGGCTCGTAACAGCCGTAGCACCCTCCCCAAGGGCCTTGGTAAGGGCCATACCCTGCGCCATAGCCGCCATAACCATATCCGTAGTTGCCATATCCATAGTAACCGTATGGGTTGTAGCCGTAATAGGGAGAGTAGCCGTACCCGCTCATCCAGCTATTGCCCCAATAGGGGTCGTACCCGTAAAGACCCGTACCCATGCCGTAGCCAATGCCCATGCTTCCGAAACTGGTGGGCCAGCCATAGCTCATTCCCATGCCCCAGCCCGGTCCATAGCTGCCTAGGCCCGTTCCGAACCCGAACCTTCCGTAGTTGTAGTAGTACGGGTCGTTGTAGGCCAGGTCGTAATAATCGCGGTATCCGGATGTGCGCTTAGCCTCTGCCGGGTTGTAGTAATCGTCCGTACCGGATGCGTCTTCGGTTGCGGGTCGCTCCATGGTCTTGGCCGTTGCCATCGCCTGCCGGTCCGGAATGTTGTACACATCATCGTTCACCATGGCCGTTTGCTGGAGTGTACCGCAGGCCGCGAGCAGGGTCAACAAGGAGATGGTGCAGATGAGCGTCTTCATGGCAGTTGGTTGGTTCATTCCATACGGTGGGGGCCTTACATTCGCGGCCGTGCCACAGGAACAAAAATAGTACCACAAAAGTGCACGGGCATGAGCGATCAACTCACCAAACGCGAAACCGACTATGCCCAATGGTACAATGACCTGGTGCTGAAGGCCGATTTGGCGGAGCACAGCAGTGTACGGGGGTGCATGGTCATCAAGCCCCACGGCTTTGCCATTTGGGAGAAAATGCAGGGCGCCCTTGACGGCATGTTCAAGGCGACCGGCCATGTGAACGCCTACTTTCCGTTGTTCATCCCCAAGAGCTTCCTGGCCAAGGAGGCCAGTCATGTGGAAGGCTTCGCCAAGGAGTGCGCTGTAGTGACGCACTATCGCCTGAAATCAGATGACGTGCACGGGGTGGTGGTGGACCCGGAAGCCAAGTTGGAGGAGGAGCTGATCGTGCGCCCCACCAGTGAAACGATCATTTGGAACACCTATCGCGGATGGATCAAAAGTTACCGCGACCTGCCTTTGTTGATCAACCAGTGGGCCAATGTGGTGCGCTGGGAAATGCGCACGCGCCTGTTCCTGCGCACCGCCGAATTCCTTTGGCAGGAAGGCCATACCGCCCATGCAACACAGAAGGAAGCCGAGGAAGAGGCCCGCCGCATGCTGGAGGTGTATGCCAAGTTCGCCGAGGAGTGGATGGCCATGCCCGTGATCAAAGGGGTGAAAACCGCCAGCGAGCGTTTTGCCGGTGCGGTGGACACATACTGCATCGAGGCGTTGATGCAGGATGGCAAGGCGCTTCAGGCCGGTACCTCCCATTTCCTGGGCCAGAATTTTGCCAGGGCGTTCGACGTGCTGTTCACCAACAAGGACAACCAGCAGGAGCATGTGTGGGCTACCAGCTGGGGGGTGAGCACCCGCCTGATGGGCGCTTTGATCATGACCCATAGCGACGACCACGGCCTTGTTCTACCGCCGAAGCTTGCCCCGGTGCAGGTGGCCGTGGTGCCCATTGCCAAGAACGGGGAGCAACTGGAGGCCATCAATGGATATGTGCAGCCGTTGCTCGACGCCTTGCGCGCCAAGGGCATCACCGTGAAGTACGACAACGACGACAAGAAGAAGCCCGGTTGGAAATTTGCCGAGTACGAATTCAAAGGGTATCCGGTGCGCATTGCCGTGGGCCCGCGCGACATGGAGAACGGTACCGTGGAGGTGGCCCGCAGGGACACCCTGGAAAAACAGGTGATGCAGGCCGCCGGCCTCGCCGACAAGGTGCATCATCTGCTGGAGGCCATCCAGGACAACCTGTACCGCAAAGCGCTCACCATGCGTGAAGAAAACATGCACGTGGTGGATTCCTATGCGGAGTTCAAGGACCGCATCGACCAAGGCGGTTTCTTCCTCGCCCATTGGGACGGCACTGCGGAAACAGAGGAAAGGGTGAAAAACGAAACCAAGGCCACCATCCGCTGCATCCCGTTGGCCGGGGATAAAAAACCAGGGAATTGCATGGTGACCGGAAGGCCCAGCGCACAACGCGTGATCTTCGCAAGAGCATACTGATGGCGAATACACCCGAACCCAGGAAACCCCGGGACCTGATCTTGGACCTGCTGGCCACCCGGTCGGGCATGAAGCAGGACGTGTATGCGAAGTGCAAGGAGAACTTCGCCCTCCTCAAACAAGAGCTGAAGGCCCTGGCCGACGACCTGGCCGCTGCCATCACCCTGCGCGACCCCCGGTTGAAGGTTGAATTCTCCGAACAGGGCGACTTCTCCACCAAGGTGGTGGTGGCCGGTGATACAGTGGTGTTCACCATGCACACCAACGTGTTCCGCCTGGACCAAAGCAACAGCTTGTGGAAAGGAAGTTATTTGCAGGAGGATGAGCAACGGGGCTACTTCGGGGTGGTCAACGTGTACAATTTCCTCTCCGATTCCTTCCGGTACAACCGGGAACGCGACCTGGGGTACTTGGTCGCCCGCCTGTTCATCAACCGCGAGGGGCATTTTTTCGTGCAGGGCAAAAAACAGCTTGGATTCCTGTACAACGACCTGGGTAAGCTGGTCATGGATGCCGGCCCGATGCGCGCAACCTTGGAATCCGTGCTATTGTATGTGCTCGACTTCGACCTGTTGGCACCGCCGTACGACCAAGTGAGCCAGGTGACCGTGGAGGAAATGAAACAGGTGGAAGCCAACTCCATGGTGAGCACCGGCAAGCGCCTGGGGTTCCGCTTCCAGGCGGATACGGGTGAGATAACTTGATGCCCGATTTGGTGGGATCGGCAAAGCCACTACTTTTGCGCCCCCGAAAGCGAAGACCCACGCAATTCGGTTTGACAGCATGGCCCGTTCGTCTAGGGGTTAGGACGCGTCCCTTTCACGGATGAAACAGGGGTTCGATTCCCCTACGGGCTACAACCGGAACGCCGGAACCTGAGCAATAGCAAGGGTTTCCGGCGTTCGTGCGTTTGGGCTGTTGACCCTTTGTTGACCCTTTTACCCCCCTTCCTCCTTTTTTGGGTGTGTAATCTGCGGAACTGTAAGGCAGGCAACAGGACCGGAACGGGGGCACCCTCCCCGCGCCCGCGCATACATGGCGCGAAAGTCCATGGCGCGGCTGTTGCCGGGCTGTTTTTGGCAGGGATAGGTTCACCTTGTTTCCACCGTGTTTTTCGCGCCCGTCCGCTGCGGTGGCCTCAACCTTCGCCGATCCCGTGGCCGGGGGTAATCACCTTGCCACCTCGCCGGAAGGTGATGATGTGCCTTACTTCGGTATCCGCTTCGGCCTTCACCTCCTGCCTGCTTAACTTCGGCAGGGCGAACTCAGCCAGTGCCGCGTAGACCTGCAACGCTCCCTTGGGATCGTCCTTGCCCAACCGCCGGATCCACTTCACCACGTCCGGGGCCGCTTGCGTCAAGGGCGGCGTGAATCGTTTCCCGGATGCGCTCGTTGATCTTGTTCGGGGTGCCCTTGGGCCTGCCTTTGGGGTTGCCGGATGTTCCTTTCTTGAATTGGCTCTTAGGTGTGGCCATGATCTTCTGTTTTTTGCCTGTTCTTTTCAGGGCGTTCCTCCGTAGATCCGCCGATAATTACGGCTCCTTGGGAAAGTCCAGGAATTTGGGCCGGATAACCCCGCCCTGCATCTTGCCGAACGGCTCTGCAAGGTCCGGGGTGTTGATGCGCTGCAACTTCGGTTTGAAGTACTCCACCAACTTCAGGAACAGTTCAGCGGCCTTCACTTGGTCGTTGATGTTGGAGCTATCCCACAGCCGCCCCAACAGGCCGTTGAACTTCGCAGTGTTGGCCTCTGTGATCTGTTTACCAAGTTCCTCCCATTGCAGGGTCTTGGTATTCTTGGTGCCCTTTGGCCGTCCGGCGTTGCCTTTGGTGAACTTGCCGGTTTGCGGGTCTTTTTTCGCTTGCATGGTATTGTTGTTTACATGGTATGTAGTTGTGCCCGGCTCAGGTCAAGGTCCAGCAGGTTCACCAGTAGGTTGATCGCGGGGTTCTTTTCCGCCATGCGCTCAATGGCCACCTCGGCACGTGACTTTACGATGGGCGGTGCCGATGTTATTGGCTGCGGTGGTGGTGCCGGTGCTGCCATGGTCCCGACCTCGGCGGGGTGCTGCGGTTCCATACCCCACGGCTTCCAAGCGAAGCGGGCACGGAACTCTTCGGCCAGCTTATCCTCCACGGCCTTTGTCTGTGCCGGGGTCAACCTCGGCGTGAACCTCGGCATGGATGACGGGCGGGGGGTATGGCCATCATGTCCGCCCCTCCATTCCTTTATCGCATGTTCCGTGCTGCGGTATGCGCTCTCCACCGTCCGGGTGATCTCCTTATCGGTGAACGGGTCGGGGCCGGTGGGGTCGGCATAGCGCAGGCATTCCTCCAAGGCCCGCGTGTAGGGGATGCCGTAGTTGTTCAGGGCAGCGGCCAGCTTGTAGATACTGGCGTTCCGCTGGCCNNGTGGCGGAATGGCGGTTGGCGGTTCGTTGCAGCCGGGCCAACGTGGGCGCGGCTTTGCTGCGGTTTGATGGTTGGCGGAAAGGGTGGCGGTTCCGCCACTTGTTGGCGGTTCCCGCCAAACGAACCGCCACTTCCGCCAACCCTTCCGCCAAGTGTTGAACGGGCTGCACGCCTACGGGCGCAAGGGATGCAGCGCACGAACCGCCAACCGCCATTCCGCCACAGCCGCCAACGTGAAATTGTATGCGCCTGCTCACCTTCATCAGCTCTTCTTGTGATACTTGCCGCGCTCCTTTGACTGGCCATAGCTTCGACGGTCCTTCAGGTAGCGTTCCACACTGCGGCGGGCTATGCCCTTTGCCATACCGGCCATGATCGCGTCCGCCGTGGTGAACTCATCGGGCAAGGCTTGGTACAACCTCAGCCGGTCCCCTGCAAGCCCATCTAAAGGTGTGGCCTCGTGCAGGTCATATTGCACCCGGAAAGCCATCGCGGTGAAGTAGTTGGACAAGGCGACAGCTGCCCGCATCGCATCGGCACCGACAGTACCTGGTGGGTCCACCTCGTTGCCTTCAGCCCATGTGGCCATCTCCACGATCAGTGCGAAACGGAGCGCGTAGCTCATTTGCTTTGCCATGATCCCCGCGCGGCCTTCGTCGCCTTCCTCGTTGAGGGTATCAATGCGCCTCTTTGTCTTCCCGTGGAAGTCTCTCCATACGGCCCTCGCCTCGTGCGAAAGCGGTATGGCAACCGGCTCACCCTCCAAGGCCAGCAGGCGGCCCACGATCTCACCCCAGCGGTGCGGGATGTTATCCGGTAGATCCTGTTCGACCCATCCGGGAACCTCCTGCTGGACAGGGTACGCAAACAACAGGCGGTCCATGAAACCGTTAACGCTCCTCCCATCGGCTGCCAGCGTGTTCAGTACCCCGGGTTGAATGGTCCCGGCCACGGACAGGAACGCGGTCTTCGGTATCGTGCCGCCCCGCTTTTGCTTGCGGTCAATGCGCGGCACAATGCCGCTCCATAGCGAAAGAAAAAACTGCTGCTCTCCGCTCTTGGAGTACCTCCCGAAGTCACCGATCCAACCGGCCAGTTCATCGCGGTACAGGCCGACCCCCCGAGGGTTGCTGGCCATGATCTCCAACAACGCCTCCGGCGTGGCATCGTTAACCAAGTGTTGGCGACATACCGGCTCCGGTGGCTTGGTAGGCCGTTCTCCACCTCCTTCAGGCTTGCCCTTCTTGCCGCGTGCGGCCTTCACCGCAATGGCGTATTCCTCCAACGCCGTTTCATGGAACTGTTCCGCTTCCTTGAAGGCCCGGTAATGGTCGCCATCCCGCAACTTCAGGGGCAGGGCCATGGCTTGCAGCGGGTGCGTCTTGCCGGTGCCGGGCCTGCCCACCAAGGCAAGCCACAACACGGCCTTTTCCTTCCAGCCCTGTTTGGCCTCAACGTGGCGCACCTCCCCTAATGCGACCGAAAGCGCGTACAGCATGGATGCTCCGGTGTAGTCGGGATGCCAGCCCAAGGTCTCTTTGTACTGCTTTGCCATCCAGCCGAGCGCATCGGGCAGCACTTCGATGGGGAAGGCTGGAACCTGGGGGCGTTCATCTTCCCCATGGTCCTGCTCTGCCAGCACCCGTGCCAATGCCCGCTTAGTGATCGCGTCCAATTCAGCGTCAGGGATGCCGACGGGAGCGGGCTGCTTGCGCTGGGGCATGGTCGGTACCTCCAACGGCTCGGCCCCCTCGTTGACGTACACGTCAGGGTCGAAGGACAGGAAGCAAACACGCTCCACGTTCTTGCCGCTTGCGTCGGGGTCGTTGCCGTAGTGATCCGCCACCACCTGCCATGCGTGGGCGTGTTCCTCGTTGGAAGTCGGGCGCGGTTCTATGCGCACCACCACCTTCAGGCCGTTGCCACTTGGTGAAGTGAAAGCCCCGAAGGTGTGCGGGTCCGCCACCACCTGGGCGCGTAACGTGGCCAATGCGTCGGGGGGCAGCTTGTCGAAGTCCAGCACCAACAGCCCCGCGTGGGCGGTCAGGTTGGCGTTGCCGCGCTTGCTGAACTGGCCAGCCCATACCACAAGGGGCAACGCATCCTTCAGCTCCTTGCGCTTTGTCGGGTCCACCTCGGCACGTAGCGCGGTGATGCGTTGCTCCAAGCCGGGGTCCGTGCCGATCAGTCGCAGCACGTCCATGGCTTTGTGATACTTCGCGGGGTGGGTGCCCTGCATCTTCTTGAATGTTGTCACCTGCCCCACCTCGGCGTTGACGATACCGCCCACTGCGGTTTCCGCTCCGCTTGCTGCGGTCACGGCCTGCATGGGGGCACTCATACCAAGTGCGGATATTTGGTGGCCAGCACATGCTCGGCGGCCAGTTGCTCGAAAAGGTCCGCCCATTCTCTGAAGGTCAGCGGCTGCGGATAGCTGCGGTGAAGTTGGTCCTGTACCTGGGCAATGTGTGACGGCGCGAAGCGCATCCGGCGTAACATCTTGCCCCAATCGTCAAGGGTCAGCCGGTGGGCGGGCCAGCGTTGCACGGCACCGAACGCCATGCGGTACGCCCCCGGTGTGGTAAGCCAGCCCCCCCGTAGGGTGTGATTGTCGGGGACGGATGCCCGGAACGGGCGGTTGGTCCTTACCTTCGCGCCATCGGCCACATGGGCAACCGTGGGCGCGATACTGGATAGGTGGCGGGGGTCTTTGGCCCCCGTTGCCGTTTTCTGCTTCATCCCCGTGCCTGTTTTGCGGTGCGGATCTGCGGCAAGGCTGCCAGCACCTCGTTGCGTTTGTACAGGACGCGGTTGCCCATGCGGTACCCCTTCACGTAGCCCCGGCGGGTGTAGTCCCGCAACGTGGGCAAGGTCACGTGCAACTGTTTGGCGGTTTCGCGCCGCGTCAGCAGTTTTTCAGGCTGTGGGGCGGCTGCGGTATCCATGTCCGCACGAATGGCGCGGACGATCTCGTTCACCAAGTCGGTGAGCGATACGGGGGAAAGGACGATCTGTTGATCCATTGCGGTGAATTGTTTCCGCAAATGGACCGCCCCTGAACGGCCCCGGTGTAATCGGACCGGTAACGTTACCGCCGGTCGTTACTCCAATTCGCCCGCGTTTGGCACTATCAATGCACCGGCATCGGGCATCTGGAATTTTGCGGCCTTGGCCTCTGCCAGTTGTCCCGGTGCCCCGTCCGAAAGGCGCACGCGCAACACCTCCGAAGTGATCGGGTTACCATCCTTTCCCGGCACGTCGAATGCCTGCAATAGCATTCGCGCAAATGCTGCCGTGTTGGGGTCGTTGCCTTTGCCGCCCTTTGTTGGCAGGTCGAAGTATCCACCCGCTGCAAGGGTGTTGAAGATGTGGACGAACGCGGCGGTGGATGACTTCCATTTGAGCCGATCCGCATTGCCTTGCGTTGCGGTGGTGCCGGTGGTGGGGGTCGGTGCGGGTGCGATGGTGCCGTATTGTCCTGCTATGTCCAATAGGCCCATGTATAGATCCTTCCAAAGATCCATGAAGGCGTAGATCAATTCCAACGGTGTCCCCGGCGCTCCAGCGCTCTTCGGTTGGGTCACATACTTGTGGCCTTGCCGGATCGTGTCAATTAGCCAACTCAACCGACCGGCGGTTATTGGATCATTGCCCCGTTTATCCGTGTAGGCTCGAATAGCAGGCAGTAAAGGAGCTATTCGCGCGGGCAGCCGTTGAGCAATGTCCCGCTCAATTCGCCCAATTTGGATCGCATGTAGTGGGGCAATATCCGGTCCACGTTCCAATTGAATTTCAAAGGTGTTTGTCCCTTCGTCCACCTTCGACGGTTTAGCCGGTTCCTTTGGTTTCGTTTCCACCAAGTCCACTACCCCCATTGCCTCGGCGGCTGCCTCGTTGAGCATTGCATTCTTCAAATCATCCACGTAACGGCTGGCCAATGCCCCACTTGCATAACCGGAGAACACCATGAAGGCCGAAAACGGTTCCATGGTGGCCACTTCGGAAAGGTCGGGCAAGGCCCACACCTTTTCCAGTTCATTAGCGTTGCTCATGCCCTCAAACCGCCTTCAATACCCGCATGGTGAACAGGCTGGAACGGGCCATAATGTCCGCGTGTTCCTCGTTGGTCAGGCGGATGTAGCGCATGAACGCCTGTTCCGTTTGGTGGCCCGTTACGGCCATGATGGTACGGGCGGGGATGCCGTCCCGGTAGCAGTTGGACGCGAAGGACCGGCGGGCGGTGTGCGTGGTAATGCGCTCCCACTTGGCCCGTGCCACCTCCCTGCGGATGCCACCCTTAGTGCGTCCCTGCATGGTTTTCACTTGCAGTTCCGGCACCATGGCAGCGGCCTCTTTCAGGTAGTCGTTCTGTTTTTGGTTCGATATGCCTGAAGGGATGCGCCCGCCATACTTGGCCATGATCGCGGGGATGCACGGGTGTAGCGGTATCGTGACCTCCTTGCCCGTCTTGGATGTCCGGATCCGCAGGCGGTCCCCTTCGATGTGTTCCGGCTGGATGCGTGAAAGATCCCCGAACCGTAGGCCGGTCCATGCGCCCACCATGAACAAGTCACGGGCACGTTCAAGGCGCGGGTGGGCGGAAAGGTCCAGCCGGTAGAAGGCTGCCAGCTCTTCGGCGTTCAAATACACCTGTTCACTTGGTTCCTCCTTCAAGGTCAGGCGGCGGTGGAACACTTCGGGGTTCACCTCCTTGCCCAGCTCCTTGTGTTCCTTGGCGCGTTTGAGAAATTCCCGCAGCGTCTTGCCGTACTTCACTACCGAATTGGCCGCGTAGCCGTGGGCGGTCAGGTGCGCTGTGAACCCGGCCACAAAGTCGGCATCCACTTCCGCGAAGGCCACGGGCGGGGCTGTTTTCCGCCGGGACCGTTTGGCCGCGTATTCGGTCAACAGTTCCAAGGCCACTTTGTAGCGGCTAATGGTGGCGCGGTGGTAAGGTGCCTTGCGCTCGCTGTTGAACTGCCCTTGTGCGCTCTCTATGTAAGACCGGGCGAAGGTCAACAAGTCCGTGGGCACCTGCCCGGTGGCCTTGCCGTCCGCGCTGTTGAGCGCATCGCGTAGCTCGTTGCGCGAAGGTGCCCGACCTTTCTCCCGTGCGAATGCGTCCAAGATGCCCACGGCGGATGCCTTCAACGCCTTCAGGCGTTTGTTGATGTCCCGGTGTGCCTCTACTGCGAAGGGTTTACCGTCCGCGTCCAGCCGGTTGCTGGGGGGCGGTGTGCAATGGGGGCACGTGGGTGCCTTGCCGGTCACTTTCTCCTTATCGGCCTGCCAATGCCGGGGAATGACCTTGCATCCGGTGGGGTAGACAAGGCGTTGACCCGCCCAACGGATGTGCAGGTGTACGGCGGTGGGTTGGTCGGGGCTATCCCCGTCCCGCAGGTAGAAATGAAAGTTTGCCATCGGGGTGCATGTGGTTTCGATACTGGATGCCCAAAGATAGATCGTTGACCCTTTGTTGACCCTT
>JRYE01000718.1_pt1 | contig 26007 bp, 12 predicted proteins | sample 235321 | NCBI WGS metagenome assembly JRYE01 (sample SAMN03074214, study PRJNA261473) | activated sludge metagenome | biome: Common Effluent Treatment Plant; feature: Wastewater; material: Activated sludge; isolation source: activated biomass in a lab-scale reactor treating industrial wastewater at... | reverse complement strand
CATAAAAATCAACCCCGATGCGTACATTCTATACCTGCCTGCTGATCGCCTCTCTTGCGTCCCACGTGAACGGCCAGTGGGTCCAGATGCCCTCACCCACGCCGGCCAACCTGTGGAGCATGGCCTTCTTTACGGAAAACATGGGCTACATGAACACCAATGCCCAATTGCTGAAGACCGTTGATGGCGGTGAAACTTGGACCTTGACCACCCATCCGGGGAATGTGGATGGCGACTTCTCATTTCCCTCAAGCACTGTGGGATACATGGCGGGCTTTTCTGATTACATCAAAAAAACCACCAATGCCGGTGCCTCTTGGACCACGATCAACATCAATAATCAGTCGTTGCCCATATACTCGGTCAGCTTTCCGGATGTGAACACCGGGTATGTAGTGGGCATAAACGGGTTCATCCGAAAGACCACCAACGGCGGAGCGACTTGGACCGCGCAGTCGGTCAGTGGTTCGCCAAGCCTGCGCCACGTGCACTTCGTGAACCCGAACTTGGGCACCGCCATTGGGACTAACGGCGCTATTCGGCGTACAACCAACGGAGGAGCCACCTGGAGCAGCATTGCCGGGGCGCCCGCAACCTCCTTGGAGGACATCTTTTTCCTGGACGAGAACATTGGATTCATCGTTGGCGGATCGGGCACGATGCTGAAAACCACCAATGGGGGGGCGAATTGGTCATTGGTCAATACAGGAACCACCGAGGCACTGTACTCGGTATGCTTCCGCAACGCAATGGAGGGCTATGTGGGTGGCACGAGCGGATTCATGATGAAGACGACCAACGGAGGTCTTACGTGGGTCACGGAAGACAATCCGATCTACCTGTCGACACAGCACATCGACGACATTGCATGGAAGAACGGCCATTGGATCACCATAGGCAGTGGTGGCAGGATCTCGCGCAACGCCGGGAATGTGGGCATCGCTGATCGAACGGGGGGAGGGCCAGCCTTCATGTTAAGCCCCAATCCGGCATCAGACCGGGTTGCGATCCACGGCCGCGATCCGCAAGTTGCCATGCGCACCGTGCGTGTTTTCGACGTTCGTGGCGGGCTGGTGCTTGCCACCACGCTTACCGGGGATGTTGCGCAATTGGATGTGGCCGGCTTGGGTGATGGCCTGTACTTGTTGGAGGTGAATGAAGGAGCGGTGAGCGGCCGTTTGAAGCTCATGGTGCAGCACTGACCACCACCCTGCGTTGGTGGCCGGCCTAACAGGAGTGCCGGCGACCCATCTTTCCTCCCGCAGGGTCTTGCGCTGCGCAGGCCGAAGCGTCTGCGCGAAGGCGTGCAGCGGACCCGCGCCCACGTTCGGCTGCTGGCATGTCCCGGCCATCATGCTAGTCCGTTCACATCCGCTCTTCATGGTGTCGTTCAGCAATGCATTGGCCGCCACTTGTCCTGATCCACCGCACCACCTCAAGCGCGGCAGGGGCCGGGGTATAAGGCTACTCGCACACCACCTTCACGGTTCCCAAGGAAAAATCCTTGGCCTGCACCTCAACCAGGTAAAGCCCGGCTGGGATGTTGCCCCGCTCCAGGACGAATGAGGGGCCCAGCCGCGTCACCACGGAGCGGCCCAGCTCGCGCCCCAGCAGGTCCCTCCAGATAACCTGATCGGGCTGAAGAGCTGCACTTGGCACCGACTGATCGAAACTCAATACCGCCCTACTGGCCATAGGATTTGGCCATACGCCGATCATTTGGACCGGTGCCATTTCCGTTAGCTGCACCGGTAGCGGGGAGCTATCCGTGTACCGCTTGCAGGGCGAGGGGAAGCCGCCGAGCGCTGGGGTGCCCTGCAAGTGCCAGAGCTGGTAGCCGAAAAGAAGCAGCTCGGGAAAGACATCCACGGATTGCCATGGCAGATAGACCTGCTGTATCGTTTGGGTCATGAGGGGCTGGGCGTAATTCTCAGGAAAAATGGGCTGCCGGAAGATCACGGTACCTGATTGCGGCAAGCCCAAGGGCCCGAACGCATGGGCCCAGCCCGCAGGTGCCATGGCCATGAGGGAGCCGTATTGATTGTCATAGCGGCCTTCCTCATCCTGTAATGCCACGAAGCCCATTCGGCTATAGACCAGGTCCACCGGGCCCCATTCCAGGTCAAATTGGAAGCATCTGCCCAGCGTTATGCCAGACATGCGGTTCTCCGCGTAGAGGTAGCGGCCCGTCAGGTCGAAGTCAACATTCAGCAGGTACGGGTACATCATGACCGCCATCGAGGCGGAATCCCCACCATAATCCTGCAACCGGATGTCCGCCCAATGGACCAGCGCACCAGTGGCCCGGTCAAAATCAAAGATCTCCACCTTGTTGGTATCCAAGGAGGTATCGTTCTTGACCACTGCAAGGCGGTCCCCTTGGAAACTGAAATTCATCTTTCCGTACCGGTCCATGTTCCGTTCCGGTGCGGAGGGCAAGTACACAGTGCCCTGATGCGAGATCACCGGCACCGTGTCAAAACCCGAAGGCCCGAGATGGAAGGCGTGGAAGGCATCGTCCGCTTCCCCATGCAGCAACACCCAGTAACCGTTCTCGTCCAAAGTGGTGGTGGCCGTCAATTTTGCCGTGACATGCTGCATGAACCATGTGGTGTTGCCCACTACAACCCCGGCACTTCCGCCGGAAAGGTCGACTTCCACCCATCCCGCTCTTGCATTGGGCGGCTCTTCAATGATGAAAACCGCATACCGCTCACCAGGCCCGGGGATCGGGAGGATCAGGTAGTTCGCCGCCGGCACGTTCCAACCCAATTCAGCAGCCCCGCCCCCCTGCACCAGTTGGAACAGGGCATTGCGGATCCCGAAGTCATCGGCCAACAAGCGGAACTGCCCCTCCGTGTCACTGATGGAGGCATTGCGCAGGGAGACCGTGTCCGCCAGGGGCACGGATACGATCGTATCATGGGTAAACTGTAGCCAAACCCCGCTAGCGAACACCCAGTTGAAGTTGCGTTTCTGCGCTTGCACCGTAAACAGTGCGCTCATGAATGAAGTTACGAGCACGGCCCTGAAGAGAGTGGCACGGCCACGGCTTTGCAGATGGTTCATGGGCAAACGAATTGTCCAATCCCAACTTGAAGCGGCGGGCCGCAGGTCACCTTGAATTGATACTCATATGGCGGATCAGCACCCACATATGCCCTTCCGCCCTGCAGGTTGATGCAGGACAGCTCCCCGTCACACTCCACTGGACCATAGGTTTGACTGAATGGTAATTCGGGGGGTACGTTGTAGCCCCACGAAAGAAACATACCCGGATCGGTACTGATCGTGAACGTAATCTTCAAGAGTTCATCTGTGCTGCCCAAATTCGCGTAATACCAAGAGCTGGCAGATAATGTCCCAATATCCGGATTGCTGGGATCAGCCCACGAGTATGCCAGGACGCTGATCTCGCATGGGCAATCCGTCCCAACTTCAATGATTTGGGCAGAGGTGTTGGAGGAGATCAGACCGGCCGATATGATAGACCATCCTTGAGCAACCCTGTAATGAAAAACGCGGCTGGTTATGAATTCAAGTATTTTCATTGTAAGTGGCTTTGACGTCCCAAACGTACTGTTCAACCCGGATTATGCAGTAGGGTTCGTTGCGATGATTGAAATCACAACGGCAGCGCGGCTTTAACCGAGAAGGAATAGCCCAAGCTTTTCTGACGAGCAGAAAGCCGGTGTAACGTACGCTGCCGCAGCGATTTCGGGCCGTAGTAGAAATCCTACGGCATATTCCGGGTTCAAGTTAAGCAAAACCCTCTCCTGCCGCCGGGCCTCCCGCTTTCAGTAGCCCCAGCCATGCGAAGGCTACCTCGGGGCACCTGCGCTCACCTTGCGTGTTTATCCAACCCGTCATTGCNNATCCATCTGGGCACCCCTTGCCTGGACTGCCGCGCCGCAAAGCCGGCTCGCAGTGACGACGCTCCTATCCAACCCGTCATTGCGAGGCCGTCTCGGCCGAAGCAATCCATCAGGGCACCCTCGCCATGGACTGCTTCGTCGCAAAGCCTCCTCGCAGTGACGACGCTCCTATCCAACCCGTCATTGCGAGGCCGCTTCGGCCGAAGCAATCCATCTGGTCACTCTCGTGTCTGGACTGCCACGCCGCGGGGCCTCCTCGCAGTGACGACGCTCTTATACGATGCGTCATTGCGGGAGGCCCTGCGAACTGTTTGGATAAACACTCGGGAACAAGGAACCAGCCCCGCCGTTCGCCCGTACCAAAGGCCCGGGCCGTGGCTACCTTTGCGGCCCGGTTCCCCTTTCCGGCCATGGACAACAACAAATTCCTCAGCAACATCGATCCTGCGGCCTTGGACGGCCTGTACCAGCAATATCGGTCCGACGCAAGTTCTGTAGCACCAGACGTGGCCCAGTTCTTCGAAGGATTTGACCTGGCTCGCACCCGCTATCCGGAATTGCCGGGCGCGGTCGTGGCCGGCGGTGCCGCAGCGGAGCAAGTGGAGAAGGAATTCAAAGTGATCGCCTTGATCAACGGGTACCGCGAACGGGGCCACCTCTTCACGCGCACCAACCCGGTACGTGAACGGCGCACCTACACCCCCACGTTGGACCTGGCCAACTTCGGCCTGGGCGACGGCGACCTGCCCACGGAGTTTGAGGCGGGCAACGAGATCGGCATCGGGCGGGCCAGCTTGGCCACCATCGTGGCACACTTGAAAGCCACTTATTGCCAGAGCATCGGGGCGGAATACCGCTTCATCCGCGACGTGGAGCGCACGCAGTGGCTCCAGCAGCGCATGGAGAAGGACCGCAACCAGCCGTCGTTCTCCATGGACGAGAAGAAGGAGATCCTGCGCAAGCTGGGCCAGGCCGTGGTGTTCGAGCATTTCCTGGGCAAGAAGTTCATCGGCCAGAAGCGCTTCAGCCTGGAGGGCGGTGAAACACTGATCCCCGCGCTGAACACGGTGATCGAGCACGGTGCCGATGTGCACGGGGTTACCGACATCGTGATCGGCATGGCCCACCGCGGGCGGCTGAACGTGCTGGCCAACACCTTCAACAAAACCTACGAATCCATCTTCGCCGATTTCGAGGGCCGCGACTATGAGGACGCCTATGTGGAAGGCGACGTGAAGTACCACATGGGCTTCAACAGCTGCATGGTCACCAACAACGGCAAGGGCATGAACCTGATCTTGGTGCCCAACCCCAGCCATTTGGAGAGCGTGGGGCCGGTGATGCAGGGAATCTCCCGGGCGATCATCGAGAAGGACCACGGGTTCCAAAACAGCGAGCTGTGCCCGGTGATCATCCATGGCGACGCGGCCATCGCGGGCCAGGGCGTGGTGTATGAACTTGCCCAAATGGCAGGGCTGAAGGCCTACACCACGGGCGGCACCATGCACATCGTGGTGAACAACCAAGTGGGCTTCACCACCAACTACATCGACGGGCGCACCAGCACCTACTGCACCGATGTGGCCAAAGTGACCCAATCGCCCGTCTTCCACGTGAACGGGGACGATGCCGAGGCGGTGTGCCATGTGATGAAGCTGGCCTTGGACTACCGCCAGCGCTTCCAAAGCGACGTGTTCGTGGACCTGCTGGGCTACCGCCGCCACGGCCACAACGAGGGTGACGAGCCCAAGTTCACCCAGCCCATCTTGTACAAGGCCATTGCCGCGCACAAGGACCCGCGCACCATCTACAGCGAGAAGCTGCAGGCCAATGGCGACATCGATGCCGACATGGCCCAGGAGATGGAGGAAAGCTTCAACAACCTGCTGCAGGAGCGCTTGACCGAGAGCAAGGAGCTGCCCAAGGCGGTGATCACCTCCTTTTTGGCGGACCGGTGGATGGGCCATGTGCGCGCCACCCGGGAAAGCATGCAGCAGTCGCCCGAAACGGGCGTGAAGAAGGACCAACTGCTGAAGATCGCGGCCAAGCTGGCCGAAGTGCCGCCAGGCAAGAAGTTCTTCAACAAGCTGGAGCGCATCCTGCACGAGCGCACGAAGATGGTGGCGGAGGACCGCTTGGATTGGAGCATGGGCGAGCTGCTGGCCTACGGGTCGCTGCTGTGCGAGGGCCATGCGGTGCGCCTGACCGGGCAGGATGTGGAGCGGGGCACCTTCAGCCACCGCCACGCCGTGGTGAAAGTGGAGGACAGCGAGGAGGAATACATCCACCTGAAGCACCTGCAGGACGGCCAAGCGCTGATGCAGGTGTACAATTCACCCCTGAATGAATACGCCGTGCTGGCCTACGAGTACGGCTATGCCTTTGCCACACCGGGAAGCCTCACCCTGTGGGAAGCCCAGTTCGGCGACTTTTACAACGGGGCCCAGATCCTGGTGGACCAGTACCTGAGCGCGGCCGAGGAGAAGTGGAACGCCATGAACGGCTTGGTAATGCTGCTGCCCCACGGCTACGAAGGCCAAGGCGCCGAACACAGCAGCGCCCGCATGGAACGCTTCCTGCAGCTGTGCGCGGAGCAGAACATGATCGCGGCCAACCCCACCACGCCGGCGAACTTCTTCCACCTGCTGCGACGGCAGCTCACGTGGTCCTTCCGCAAGCCGCTGGTCGTCTTTACGCCCAAGAGCCTGCTGCGGCACCCGCGCTGTGTCAGCAGCATGAACGACCTGGCCCAAGGGCATTTCATGGAGGTGCTGGACGATCCCGCTGCGGACCCCGCCAAGGTGAAAACCCTGATGCTGTGCCAAGGCAAGGTGTACTACGAGCTGTTGCAATGCAAGGAGGATATGGCCGCGGACGACGTGGCCATTGTGCGCATGGAACAGCTCTATCCGCTTCCAGTGCCCCAATTGGCGGCTGTTTTCGAACGGTACCACGCGGCCACCGACTTCCGCTTTGTGCAGGAGGAACCCCGCAACATGGGCGCAGCCACGTACTTCCTGGAGAGTCTGCACCAAGTGCCTGGTGCGCCCGACCCGGCCGCCGTGCACGTGGTTTCACGCAAGGCCAGCGGCCCGCCCGCCACCGGCAGCGGGGTGCGCAGTGCCTTCCAGCAGAAGCGCATCATGGCGGAAGCCTTTGCCGACCGCCCGGCCGCCAAGGCCGTCAAACGGGTAAAAACGAAAGTGCGCGCCTGAACCGGTTAGTGCCGGCCTCAATACCCTGAACCAACCAACGCCCGATCATTCCGAAAGCATCCCATGGCCAACATCGACGTGAAAGTTCCCAGCCCCGGTGAAAGCATCAGCGAAGTGCGCATTGCACAATGGCTGGTGGCCGACGGGGATGTGGTGAGAAAGGACCAAGTGATTGCGGAGATCGACAGCGACAAGGCCACCTTGGAGCTCAGCGCGGAGGACGGGGGCAAGATCAGCCTTTTGGCGAAGGCCGATGAAACGGTGAACGTGGGCGACGTGGTGGCCAAGATCGACACCAGTGTGAAGCCGCCGAAGGAAGAGAAGAAGCCGGCACCGAAGCCTGCCGCGCCCGCCCCTGCGGTAGCCGCACCGGCACCCAAGGAGGCGGCCAAGCCGACCCCGGCCCCTGCCGCAGCCGCCGCGCACGCCACGCCAGTGGCCAAGGCGGTGATGGCGGACAAGGGGATCAATGAGAGCCAAGTGAAAGGCACCGGCCCCGGGGGCCGCATCATGCGCGGCGACGTGGAGGCGTACATCGCCGGGGGCGTGGTGGCACCCGTGATGATGAACGGCTGGGGCGGCACGCGCAACAGCACCACCACCAAGATGAGCACCTTGCGCAAAAAGGTGGCCGAGCGCTTGGTGAGCGTGAAGAACGAAACCGCCATGCTCACCACCTTCAACGAGGTGGACATGAGCGCGGTGATGGCCGTGCGCAACAAGTACAAGGACAAGTTCAAGGAGAAGTACGGCGTTAGCCTCGGCTTCATGTCCTTCTTCACCAAGGCCGTTACCGAGGCCTTGCGGCTGTTCCCCAACGTGAACGCCCAGCTGGACGGGGAGAACATCGTCGCCTTCGACTATGCCGACATCGGCATTGCCGTGAGCTCGCCCAAAGGCTTGATGGTGCCGGTGGTGCGCAATGCCGAGCAAATGAGCTTGGCGGAGATCGAGCTGGCGATCAAGGAACTGGCGATCAAGGCGCGCGATGGCAAGCTGAGCTTGGCGGAAATGACCGGCGGCACCTTCACCATCACCAACGGCGGGGTGTTCGGCAGCATGCTCAGCACCCCGATCATCAACCCGCCGCAGAGCGCCATCCTCGGCATGCACAACATCGTGGAGCGGCCCGTGGCCGTCAACGGCCAAGTGGTGGTGCGCCCGGTGATGTACGTGGCCCTGAGCTATGATCACCGCATCGTGGACGGCAAGGAGAGCGTGAGCTTCCTGTACAAGGTGAAGGAGATGTTGGAGGACCCGGCCAAGTTGGTGCTGGGCGGCAAGGATCCCGGCGAGGTGTTGGCGGGGTTGTGATCGTCAGCGGCCGGCGAACGGCGAACACATAGCAGGCCCTTTCCCGTTGCCGAACGAACAGTTGGTCGCCGGCCGTGCGTACCTTGGTAACATGTTTCGCGCAGTGCTTGCCGTATTGTTCGTCTGGGCTGCCCTTGCCGGCAGGCTGTCTGCGCAGGGAACTGCGGGGATGACCGGTTGGGAACCGCTGCCGGACAGCCTGATGCGGGCTTGGCAGCTAAGCGGGGACCAGATGCGGCGCGTACAGGTGATCGAGGAGGATTACGGGCTGGAGCGGGAGGAGCTATGGAACACGCCCGGTTTGAACGGTCAAGACCTGGAAGACCGCATGGCCCGCCTGGGGGAAGCCCGCAAGGCGGAGATCGAGGGGGTGTTGGGTGCCACCACCTATGCGAAATGGGTCAAGTGGCTGCGGGAAACCCGTAATCAACGCGGCCCGGGCCAGTGATCCGGCTGTAAGTACCGGGCTAACAATAAAGCGGTCTGGATCGCATTCCTGCGGCGGATCTGCTGCCAGATGGCACCCGCAGGCCCAACACGGGCATGTTGACAATTCCGGCTGCTTCGCAAAAGGCTGCTGTAAGGGTGCGTCTATGTTTGGCCTTGGCATTCCACAACCCGAAAAGACCCCCGCCGATCGCTGTGAAAAGCGGGCAACGGGCCCCGGATGACGGGCGGTTGCGGAAACCAAGTTGGAAGTGAGTTGCACATCAGGCAGCAGATCCATGATCGAACAGATACGCCCCCAGGACACATCGGAACAACAAGCCCGGCGCATGGCGCCCAGACTGCTTGGGTTCCTGCACAAGCTTGCCTTGGCCGCCTTCGCCCTGCTGCTGTGGAGCAACGAGGCCATGGCCACCCACGCCATGGGCGGCGAGCTCACCTACACCTGCCTGGGCAACAACCGCTGGGAAGTGACCTTGAACTTCTACCGCGATTGCAACGGCGTAGCGGCACCCACCAACTGCAACAACGGCTTGCAGTTCAGGGTGCGTTCGGCCACGTGCGGGGCCAGCTTCACACAATGCTTCCCCAACTCGCCCACGGTGCAGATCATCACGCCGATCTGCCCGAGCGAAACGGACCGCTGCGTAAACGTCAATGGCACATACGGCGTGGAGAAATACACCTACAAGAAGGTCGTTGACCTAAGCGGCTATGCGTCTTGCGGTGCCGATGACTGGTTCTTCTCCTGGTCGCTGTGCTGCCGCAACAACGCCATCACCTCGCTGAACGATCCCGGCAACCGGGAGCTGTATTTGGATGCCCGCCTGAACAAGACTGCCGGGTTGTGCAACAGCTCGTCCACGTTCACCAATTCGCCGGCGGCCTTCTATTGCATCGGCGAACAGATCAGCTACAACCCCGGCGCGGTGGATGCCGATGGGGATTCATTGGCCTATTCCCTAGTGGCCGCGCGTGGCGCGAACGGTGCGAACCTGCCGTACAATGCCAACTACACCGCCCAGCAGCCCATCCGCAACACAGGTGGTGCCAATGCGGTGGTGCTGAACCCGCAAACGGGCACGATGACGGTGACCCCCAGTGTGACCCAGGTGGCCGTGGTCACCTACCAAGTGCGTGAATACCGCAACGGCGTGCTGGTGGGCACCATCACCCGCGACGTGCAGTTCGTGATCCGCCCCTGCACCGGCAATTCACCCCCCACGGTGAGCGGCATCAATGGCACCTCCAACTACTCTTTCCAAGTATGCGCCGGTACGCCGGTTTCCTTCACGGTGAACGCCAACGACCCCAATGCGGGCCAAACCGTGATCATGACGTGGAACAACGGGATCCCGGGTGCCACGTTCACCACCAGCGGTTCGCCCTTCCCCACGGGCACGTTCACGTGGACGCCCACACTGGCCAACCTCGGCAACAACACGTTCACCGTTCACGTGGAGGATAACGGCTGCCCGTTGAAGGCCACCAATGATTACGGCTTCACCGTGGTAGTCACCCCGCCGGCCACGGACGTGGATGCCGGTCCGGATATTTCCGTGTGCGGTACCACCGCCACCATGGCAGCGGTAAATCCCTACCCCGGCCTACAGGGCATGTGGTCCGTGGTGAGCGGCAGCGGCACCTTCGCTACGCCCACCTCGCGCACTTCCGCCGTCTCCGGGTTGTCGCCTGGCGCCAACGTGTTCCAATGGACCGTGGACTACAACTGCGGCATCCGGTCGGACCAAGTGACCGTCACCAGCTACAGCAATGGCCAAGCCGCTGCCAATGCCGGCCCCGACCAAGCCATCTGCGGGCCGCCCAACACGGTGAACCTGTCGGCCAATACAGCCACGGCACCCGCAGTGGGGACCTGGACCTTCGTGACCGGCTCCGGCACCATCACCAGCCCCAACTTGCCCACAAGTTCCGTTACCGGCCTTGCCCCCGGGGAGAACCGCCTGCGTTGGACCATCAACAACGGGCCCTGCGGCAATACCCAGGACGAGGTGGTGATCACTGTGTACAGCAGTGCCCAAGCCGTGGCCAACGCAGGTGCGGACATCACCACCTGCCTGCCCGCAAACTCAGTGACCTTGAACGGCAACGCGGCCACTGCCCCGGCCACCGGCCAGTGGACCTTGGTGAGCGGCTCCGGCACCATCACCAACCCGAACCAACGCAACAGTACAGTAACCGGCTTGCCGGCAGGCATCCACGTGTTCCGCTGGACCATCAGCAACGGCCCGTGCACCCCGGCCACCACCTCCGATGAGGTGACTGTGACCGTTTATGACAACAACAGCCCCAATGCCAATGCCGGCCCCGACCAGCAAGTGTGCGGTGGTGCCGGTGCCACCCTCACAGGCAGCACCCCCACGCCACCGGCTACCGGGGTGTGGACCCTGGTCAGTGGCTCGGGTACCCTTGCATCACCCAACAGCCCCACCACGGGGGTGTCCGGCCTGGGATTCGGTGCCAACGTGTTCCAGTGGACGGTGAACAACGGCTCCTGTGCCAACGGGCTTACTACGGACCAGGTGACCATCACCGCCTTTGATCCCGCCGTGGGCGGTGCCAATGCCGGTCCGGACCAATCGTTCTGCCTGCCCACTACCACGGCCACCATGGCCGCCAGCGCAGCACCGGCCCCTGCACAAGGCACCTGGGTCCTGGTGAGCGGATCGGGCACCATCACCTCGCCCAACAACGCCAATACCACGGTTACGGGCTTGTCCGTGGGCGAGAACGTGTTCCGCTGGTCCATCACCAACGGCCCCTGCCAGGTAACCCCGCCCAGCGACGAGGTATCCATCTTCATCTACGACAACAACGCGCCAGCCGCCAATGCAGGCCCGGACCAGCAGCTCTGCACTCCCGCAACGGCCACCGTGCTGGCGGGCAATGCACCCACCTTCCCGGCCACGGGCCAGTGGACCGTGGTGGCCGGCACCGGCACATTTGCCAATGCCAACGACCCGCTGACCGCGGTCACGGGCCTCAGCGTGGGGGTGAACACCTTCCGTTGGACGTTGAACAATGGCCCCTGTGCCAATCCGATCACCCAGGATGTGGTGTCGGTAACCGTGTACAGCTCCGCCAATGCGGCGGCCAATGCTGGCCCCGACCAGGACCTCTGCACGCCTGCCAGTTCCACGAGCCTGAACGGCAGCGCCGTGATCGCCCCGGCCACGGGAACTTGGACACTGGTGAGCGGCTCGGGCACCATCGTTTCCCCGAACAGCCCCAACACACAGGTCACCGGCCTGGCCGTAGGCGACAACATCTTCCGCTGGACCGTACTGAACGGGGCCTGCGCCAACCCGATCACCACCGATGAGGTGCGCATTCGCGTGTACGACGGCAGCAACCCCGTGGCCAATGCCGGGCCAGACCAAACACTGTGCTCCGATGTGAACTCCACCACCCTGGCGGGCAGTGCGGTCACCTATCCGGCCGCAGGCCTGTGGACCTTGGTGGGCGGTGGCGGCACCCTCGTTACGCCCAACAGCCCCACCACGGCCGTAACAGGACTGCCCGTGGGCGTGAACGTCTTCCGGTGGACGGTGCTCAACGGCACCTGCGCCAATGCCAACACCTTCGATGAGGTGGCCATCACCGTGTATGACGCGACACACCCGGTGGTTACGGTAAGCCCCGCACAAAGCATCTGTGTGCCCACCGCGCCCAACGAGGTCATCGTCACGGGTTCCACGCCCGTGGCACCGGCCACCGGCCATTGGACGCTGATCAGCGGCAGTGGCGACATCACTTCGCCGAACAGCCCCTCCACCACCATCACCAATATGGGCGTAGGGGTGAACGTCTTTCAATGGACGGTGACTAACGGTCCATGCACCTTCCCGGGCAATAGCGCCCAAGTGTCCATTTCGGTGTACGACGCCAACATGCCCACGGCGGATGCCGGCCCGGACCAGAGCCTGTGCACGCCCATCACCAGCACCACCTTGCAGGGCAGTGCGCTTATCGCGCCCGGCACCGGGCAATGGACCCTGGTCAGTGGCAGTGGCACCTTTGCCGAGGCCACCAACCCGGGTACGGCCGTGTCAGGTCTTTCGCTTGGGCAAAACATCTTCCGCTGGACGGTAAACAACGGCCCTTGCGCCGCGCCCAGCTCCGATGATGTGGTCATCTCCGTGTTCAACGGGAATGCGCAGCAGGCGGACGCGGGCATGGACCAATCACTGTGCAGCGACAATGCCACTGCGGTCATGGGCGCCAATGCCGCCGTGGCCCCGGCCACCGGCCTGTGGAGCGTGCAGCAGGGCAGCGCCACCTTCGTTGATCCGGCCGATCCGCAAACCACGGTCACCGGCCTTCCCGTAGGCGTGAACATCCTGGTGTGGTCGCTGGACAATGGCGCCTGCGGAACCAGTACGGACCAAGTACGCATCACCGTCTATGACGCGGCCAATCCCACAGCCACCGTTGGTGCTGACCAGCAGCTCTGCACGCCCACCACCGCCACCACCATTACGGGCAGCACCGTGATCGCCCCGGCCACGGGCACGTGGACGCTGGTGGGCGGGCAAGGCAACATCGTATCGCCGAACAGCCCCACTACCCAGGTGAACGGCTTGGGCATCGGCAACAACGTGTTCCGCTGGACAGTGGACAACGGGGTTTGTGCTTCGGGAACCACCTTCGCCGAGGTGACCGTCAGCGTGTTCAGCGGAACCGCGCAGGCGGCCAATGCAGGCATTGACCAAGACCTCTGTTCGGTTACTTCAACGGGGCTGGATGCGAACGTGGCCGTGGCACCGGGCCAGGGTACGTGGAGTGCGGGCGGAGGCATCACCTTCAACGATGTTCACGACCGCAACACCACGGTGAACAGCCTGCAGGTGGGGGACAACATCCTCACGTGGACCATTGACAACGGCTCCTGCGGAAGCAGTTCGGACCAGGTGAACATCCGCGTGTTCGACATGAACAACCCCGTGGCCGATGCCGGGGATGACCACGAACTGTGCAGCCCCAACGATAGCTATACGCTGCAAGGAAGCAGCCTGATCTACCCGGCCACGGGCACCTGGATCCTGGTGAGCGGCCAAGGCACCCTTGCAACCCCCTCCTTGCCCACCACTTCCGTTACCGGCCTGGGCTTCGGCCCCAACGTCTTCCGCTGGACGGTAAACAACGGCCCCTGTGTTGCGCCCACTTCCGATGAGGTAACGATCACCCTCTTCGACAACATGGTGAGCGGGTCAAATGCGGGACCGGACCAATCGCTGTGCACGCCCACCACCACCGCCATCATGGCGGCCAGCGCGGCCCCCTTCCCCGCCCAAGGCACTTGGGAACTTGTGTCGGGCGGCGGTACCATCTCCAACGTGAACGACCCGGCCACCACCGTCACCAACCTGCCCGTGGGCGAGAACACCTTCCGCTGGACGGTGACCAATGGCCCTTGCGAGGTGGACCCCCCCAATGACCTGGTGTCCATCTTCGTGTATGATGAAAACAATGCCGTGGCCGATGCGGGGGCGGACCAGCAGCTCTGCACACCTGGCGGCACTACCACCAGCACCAACCTGGAGGGCAGCTTGGTGACCTTCCCTGCACAAGGCACGTGGATACTGGTGAGCGGAGCGGGCAACCTGGTGGACAACCATGACCCCGCCACGGAAGTGAGCGGCCTGGCCATTGGCGAGAACATCTTTGAATGGACTGTGGTGAACGGTCCTTGTGCAGACCCCGTGACCACCGACCGGGTGAGCATCTTTGTGTACGACGCGAACAACGCAGCAGCTGATGCCGGCGGGGACCAACAGCTGTGCACGCCTACCGAAAGCACGACGTTGCAGGGCAATGCCCCCACCTTCCCGGCCGTGGGCACGTGGACCCAATTGCAGGGTACCGCTGCCAACATCACGGACATCCACAACCCCAACACCACCGTTACCGGCATAGGCGTGGGAGAGAACATTTTCGCGTGGACCGTGGACAATGGCCCCTGCGATAATGGCACGCCCACCACGGATGCGGTGAGCATCTTCCTGTTCGACTCCAACACGCCCAATGCCGATGCCGGCGACGACCAAAGCCTCTGCCTCCCCACCACCGCCACCACGCTGGACGGTAGCCCCGTCATTTTCCCGGCGACGGGCATTTGGACACTGGTTGCAGGCCAAGGCACCATTGCCGATGCCTCCGATCCGCATACTGCGGTTACGAACCTTGCCGTAGGTGCCAACACCTTCCGCTGGACGGTGAGCAATGGCCAATGTGCCAGCAGCACGGCCGATGTCACCATCTTCCTGTACGATGACCAGAACCCGGATGCCGATGCGGGCGCCGACCAACAGATCTGCACCCCAGCCAGCACGGTGGCCATGAACGGTAGTGCGGTGACCTATCCGGCGGAAGGTACATGGACCTTGGTGAGCGGGTCGGGCGTGATCACCGACATTCATTCGCCCACCACCACCATCATTGACCTGCCGGTGGGAACGCACGTGTTTGCCTGGACCGTGGACAATGGGCCCTGCACCAATGGCATCACCACCAGCCAAATGACCATCGAGGTCTTTGACCAGGAGAACCCCAGGGCCGATGCCGGTGCGGACACTTTGCTGTGCACCGTGGACGGCACCAGCCTGGTGCTGGCCGGCAGTGCGATCACCCCTCCGGCCATGGGTACTTGGACCGTGCAACAGGGTGGGGGCGTTTTCGCCGATGAGCATGATCCGCACACCACGGTAAGCGGCCTGGTCGTAGGCGTGAACGTGCTGCGATGGACCGTGTCCAACGGCAACTGCAATGATGCGCTCACCTATGACGAGGTGACGATCATGCTGTACGACCAGAACAACCCGGTTGCCAACGCGGGCACGGACCAGGAGCTCTGTTCGGACAACCCCGCCACCACCATGGCGGGCAGTGCGTTGATCTTCCCGGCCACCGGTACATGGACCCTGGTCAGTGGGCAGGGAACCATTGCGGACCCCGGGTTGCCCACAACGGCCATCACAGGCCTGGCCATTGGCGAAAACGTGTTCGAGTGGACCGTGGAGAACGGGCCCTGCGGGGCACCCACCACCGATCAAGTGAGCATCTTCGTCTTCGACGAGCACAATGCCGTAGCGAATGCCGGACCGGACCAGCAGGTGTGCACCCCGATCACCAGTGCAACGCTGGCCGGAAGCGCGATCCAATTCCCGGCCACGGGAACTTGGAGCCTGGTAAGCGGGCAAGGGACGGTCACCAACAGTTCAAACCCGTCCACCACGGTCACCGGCCTGGGCGTCGGGGTGAATATTTTTGAGTGGACCGTGGACAACGGGCCTTGCGGCGGCGGCATCACCACCGACCAGGTGACCATCACCCTGTTTGATATGAACGCGCCACCGGCGGATGCGGGGCCGGACCAGGAATTCTGCACCCCGGTCGAAAGTGCGACCATGGCAGCGAACACGGCCACGCTGCCTGCCGTGGGCGAGTGGTCCGTTACGCAGGGAACGGGCATCTCATTCGATGATGTGAACGACCCCCTCACCACGGTCCATGGCCTCACCGTGGGGGAGAACATCCTCACCTGGTCGTTTGACAACGGCGTGTGCGGCTTCACGGCGGACAACATCAGCGTCTTCATCTTCGACGCCAACAATCCGCCCGCGAACGCAGGCCCCGACCAGGAATACTGCACACCGCAGGACAGCACGTGGTTGCAAGGGAATACGCCCACCTTCCCGGCCACCGGGCAATGGACCCTGGTGGATGGTGCCGGCCTGTTCGAGGACCCGAGCGACCCCAATACCAAGGTGGTTGGCTTGGCCATCGGAGAGAATACGTTCATGTGGACGACCAGCAACGGGCCTTGCCCGGAGAACGGCATCACCATGGACGTGGTGACCGTGACCATCTTCAGCGACAGCACCGCAGCGGCATACGCGGGCGAGGACATTGAGCTGTGCCTGCCCATGACCGAAACCGCATTGGCCGCGGCCATACCCCAGGCACCCGCCACGGGCATGTGGGCGGTGCTGAGCGGCCCCGGCACGCTTGCGGACCCCTTTGACCCGCACTCCATGATCACGGGCCTGGACCTGGGCATCACCACCTTGGTGTGGAACTTGGACAACGGACCGTGCCCGAACAACGGCATCATGTCCGATACGCTCACCATCAAGGTGTTCGATCCCGCAGCCACGATCTCAAATGCCGGGCCCGACATGGAATTGTGCACGCCGTTGGACAATGCCCAGATGCAGGCCAATGAACCCTTGTTCCCGGCCACGGGCACGTGGGAGCTGATCAGTGGCCAAGGCACCATCACCGACCCGTCGGACCCGTACACCTCGATCACCGGGCTGGACGTGGGCATCAACGTCTTCACCTGGACAGTCTACAACGGCGATTGCTTCTTTGGCCCGGCCATCGCGGTGGACACCATCCAGATCTTCCTTTATGACCAATCGGCACCGTCGGCCAGCGTGGGTGGGGACCAAGACCTCTGCGGGACCGACGCGGTGGCCACCTTGTCCGGCAATGAAGCCACGTTCCCCGGCACGGGCCTATGGACCGCCTTGGAAGGCAGTCCGGTGATCACCGACCCCGCCGACCCGCTGAGCACGGCCTCCGGCCTGTCATTGGGCGACAACCACTTCGTGTGGACCCTGGACAACGGGGCGTGCGGCACCACGACGGACACGCTGCTGATCCGCATTTTCGATGCCGGGCTTACCGAAATAAGCGCGGGAGAGCCACAGGAACTGTGCAGCGACAACACGGCCATACTGGATGCCGATGTGGTGGCCTATCCGGCCAGCGGCCAGTGGAGCGTGATCAGCGGAAGCGGCGATTTTGCCGACGCCACCGATCCACACACCACGGTCTCCAACATCAGCCCCGGGGAGAACATCTATGCATGGACCGTGGACAACGGCCCTTGCGGGGAGCTCGCCAACATGGTGACCATTACGCGCTATGACGGCACCCTCACCGCAGCGAATGCCGGCCCGGACCAGGCGCTGTGCAGCGAAACCAGCACCGCCCTGGAAGCCACCCAGGTGGACCAGCCCGCCTATGGTTATTGGTCCATCGTGTCCGGCCCCGGATCCCTGAACGACCCCTCGGACAGCCAAGCGCTGCTCAGCGGCTTGGTGCCCGGCCAAACCACGGTGCTCGCCTGGACGGTGGAAAATGGGCCCTGCACGCCGGAACCCTTGACGGACCTGGTGGAAGTGGTGGTGTACAACAACCAGCAGGCTGCTGCCGACGCCGGCCCGGACCAATCGCTCTGTGAGCCCGGCGAAGCGCAAGCCGACATGTTCGGCAATGCCGCCGTACTGCCGGCCACGGGCTCGTGGAGCATCATCGGTGAAGGCACCATTGCCGATCCCGCGAACCCGCACACCACCGTCAGCGGCATCGGCTTCGGCACCACCACCCTGGTGTGGACCATCGACAATGGCGTATGCGGTACCAGCACCAGCGAGATGACCGTCTCCGTCTTCGACCTCAACGCACCCTTGGCGGATGCCGGGCCGGACCAGGCGCTGTGCCACGACACCACCTTCACCATCATGGCCGCCGTACCCGCCAGCAGCACCGCCAGCGGCCACTGGGAGCTGATCGGGGGCCACGGCAGCATTGAGCAGGCCGACAACGCCACCACCACCATCACCGGACTGCAGTTGGGCAACAACATCTTCCAGTGGGTGTTGGACAACGGCGCCTGCGGCACCTCTTACGACACCATGCTGATCGTCCTGCGGGATTGCAGCATCCTGGTGGTGCCCGACGCCTTCTCGCCCAATGGCGACGGGGTGAACGACACGTATGTGGTGCAGGGCTTGGAATACTATTCCAGCAACAAGTTCCAGGTGTTCAACCGTTGGGGTTCGAAGGTGTACGAACGCAGCCCTTACCGCAACGATTGGAACGGCACCAGCGAAACCAAGGCCGCATGGGGCACCGGGCTGCCCGAAAGCACCTACTACTTCATCCTCGACCCGGGCGATGGCAAGGAGGTCATTACCGGTTACATCTACCTGCGCCGCTGACCATGAACGCAACACTGAAACACACCACGCCGATGGAATGTGGAGCCTGCCGTTGGAGGACCGCGCTGCTTGCCCTGCTGCTGGTCGGCCCGTTCTTGCTGCCCAAGCAGGCCAAAGCCCAGCAAGATCCGCAGTTCACCCAGTACATGTTCAACCTGCTCGCCCTCAATCCGGCCTATGCGGGCAGTGCCGACCGGGTCAGCATCAAAGCCCTCACCCGCCACCAATGGGTGGGCTTCGAAGGGGCACCCACCACGCAGACCCTCACGGTGCACAGCCCTTTCCTGGTGCAAAGCTTAGGCTTGGGCGGCACGGTGATGCGCGACCAGCATGGCCCGGTGACCCAGTACGGCCTGATCCTCGACGTGGCCTACCGCATGTTCCTGGCCAACGACCAGAAATTGGCCTTCGGCATCAAGGGCGGGTTGAACCTCTTCCAGGGCAACTTCGCCTCCCTGCACCCGCTGGAAGCGAACGACCAAGTATTCCAGCAGGATGTGAGCACCAAGACCGATCCCCAGTTCGGCTTCGGGGTGATGTGGTATAGCGACCGCTTCTACTTGGGGCTGAGCTCCCCCAAGGTGTTGCGGACGGATTTCTTCGAAACCGATTCGCTGCGCTTCGTGAGCGAACCCGGCCAGCGTGCGCACTACTTCCTCACCGGCGGCTATGTGTTCGACGTGGGCACTTACACCAAGTTCAAGCCCACGGCGATGGTGAAGGCCGTGGAAGGGGCACCCCTGAGCTTCGACCTCAGCGCCAACTTCCTGCTCTACGAAAAGCTATGGCTCGGCGCCATGTACCGCCACACGGACGCCGTGGGGGCCTTGGTGCAGTACAACATCACCAACAGCCTCTCCGCCGGTTACGCCTATGATTATCCGTTGTCACCCTTGCGCAATTACAGCGGTGGTTCGCATGAGATCATGCTCGGCCTCGATCTCGGCACCGCGCCCAAGGGCATCCGTTCACCCCGATACTTCTGATGCACATGGACCGATCCACTACCCTGCACAAACAGCGCCTGGTGCCGGTGCTGGCCCTTCTGTTGCTGGCATGCACGGCGGTGCAGGCGCAGCGGCTCAAGCACCGGATGGGTGAGCAGTATGCCGCCGTGTTCGATTACACCAACATGGCCAAAGTGTATGAGGACATCACCACGGGCAAGCAGGCCCAGCCGGCGGATTTCAGGCAACTGGCCTTTGCCTACAAGAAGCTGGGCGACCATGCCAAGGCGGCCGCCACCTACAAGCGGCTCATCGATCTGGGCAATCCGGCCCCGGACGACATTCTGGGCTACGCCGACCAACTGAGGGCCATGGGCCAGTACGAGGAGGCCTTGGCCTGGTACCGCACCTATGCCGAGAAAGCGCCGGACGACGACTGGGTGAAGCCCTACCTGAAACGGGGCGACTTCTTCGAACGGCTGGAGCGCGACAGCACCAAGGACGCCGTGCGCACCCTGCCCATCAACTCCGCCGAGGCCGACTTGGCGCCCGCCGTGATGGAAGACCTGCTGTTGTTCAGCAGCTCGCGCGGCGAAGGAGCGGGCGGAAAAACCAAATACAAGTGGGATAGCGAACCCTTCCTCAACCTCTATTCGGCATTGCTCAAGGGCGAAACCGCCACCGACCCCTTGGTGATGCGCAAGGACGTCAACAGCCGGTTCCACGATGGCACCGCCAGCTATGACCCCGTGAACAAGCGGCTGTACTTCACCCGTGACAATTACTACTACGGCAAACTGATGAAGGCCTCCAACGGCGAGGTGAAACTGGGCATCTACCATGCCGATATCACCAAGGGCGAGTTCGGCCAGCAGGAGTGGGGCGCCTTGGTACCGTTTGAGCACAATGACCCTGATTTCAACCTGGGGCAGCCCGCCGTATCACCCGACGGACAGCGGCTGTACTTCGTGAGCGACCGGCCCGGTGGCAAGGGCGGAACCGACATTTGGTATTGCGACCGCAAGGGCGACGGCTGGGCCGACCCGGTGAACCTCGGGGGCAAGGTGAACACGCCCGGCAGCGAGATGTACCCCTTTATCACCGCCGACAGCACCCTCTACTTCAGCAGCACAGGCCATCCCGGCCTGGGCGGGTATGACCTCTTCAGCGTGCGCCTGACGCCCGACGGGCCCGGCCGCGTGTTCAACCTCGGCCGCCCGATGAATACCGTGCACAACGACATCTCGCTGGTCCTGTTGGCCGACGACAGCACCGGGTTCTTTGCCAGCGACCGGCCCGGCGGCATGGGCAGCATGGACATCTACGGCTGCACCGTGCATCCGCCCCGCATCCGCATCCAAGGGATGGTGGTGGACAAATTGGCGCAAACCCCCGTGGACGGGGCACTGATCGACGTGCGCGATGCCAACGGCAAGTTCATTGATGCGGCCAAAGTGGAAATGCTTGAGGGTGGCCGCTTCTCCATTGATCTGCCATACAGCGACAAGTACACCCTTTCGGCCAGCAGGAACGGTTACCGGCAAAGCACCGCCCAGGTGGGCAGCGATGATGACGACCTGGACCACGTGGTGCTGCAGTTGGAGAAGTACGACTACGGTGCGGAGGGCACGGTGATGCACGGGGAAACCAAGCAGCCCATGGACGGTGCCAAGGTGCAACTGATGGATGCAAACGGTACCGTGGTCGAGGAAATGACCACCGGGCCGGACGGCCACTACCAGTTCGCCCTGCAGGCTGAAGGCGATTACCGCGTCACCGTGGACCGCGACGGCTTCTTCAAGCAAAGTGCGCGCATCTCCACCAAGGGGAAAACCAACACGGTGATCCACACCGACTTCAACCTCTTCCCCCTGCAGGTGGACCAAGTGGTGCGGCTGGACAACATCTACTACGACCTGGCCAAGTGGAACATCCGCCCGGATGCCGCAGTGGAGCTGGACAAACTGGTGCAAACCCTCAGCGACAACCCCACGGTGAAGATCGAGCTGAGCTCGCACACCGACTGCCGCGGCCAGGATGCCTACAACATGAGCCTGTCGGAGAAGCGCGCCAAGAGCGCCGTGGAGTACCTGATCAAGCAAGGCATCGCCAAAGACCGCCTGACCTACAAGGGTTATGGCGAAACCAAACCGGTGGAAACGTGTGAATGCACCAAGTGCACCGAGGAACAGCACCAGGCCAACCGCCGCACGGAATTCAAAGTGCTTTCAAAATAGGGGTTGGGTAGAGGGAGATGCGCCCTGGCTTCGGCCGGGGCGCATCATTTTCGGGCAAACCTGACGATCGTCAGCCGGGTGCTCCGGCAATGCCTGTACTCTTGTTTGGAATCATTCCAAATAAGAGAGATGCAAGACCAGGAAATATTGGAACCTGCGGTATCGGAAACCGGCAAGGCACCTGCCCCCCACCACTCCACGGCCAACCAGAAATTGAACGCCGAGCAGGGCCACTGGCTGTTGGCCAAGATGGGCAAGAAGGTGTTGCGGCCCGGTGGCAAGGAACTGACCTTGGGATTGCTGGACAAGCTGGCCATTTCGCATGCCGACGACGTGGTGGAATTTGCGCCCGGCCTAGGCTTTACCGCGGGCATCACCCTGTCCAAGGGCCCGAAGAGCTATACCGGGGTGGAGCTGAACGAGGAGGCGGCGGGGATCTTGCGCCGGAAAGTGAACGGCGAGGGCCGTCAGATCGTGATCGGCAACGCATGCTGCTGCCCGCTGGACAAGCAAGTGGCGGACAAGGTGTACGGCGAAGCCATGCTCACCATGCAGGCCGATCACCGCAAGGCGGAGATCATCCGTGAAGCCTACCGCCTGTTGCGGCCCGGCGGACTGTACGGCATCCACGAAATTGCCCTGGTGCCCGACAATATGCCCGAGGAGGGCAAGAAACAAGTACAGCACGACCTGGCCGTCACCATCAAAGTGAATGCGCGCCCGTTGACCCGCGCGGAATGGACGGCCATGCTGGAAGCGGAAGGGTTCACCGTGGAGACCGTGATGACCAATCCCATGCATCTGTTGGAGACCTCACGGATCATCGACGATGAAGGCTTTTGGCGCACGCTGAAGATCACCTGGAACATCCTCACCCACCCCAAGGCACGCAAGCGCATCCTGGAAATGCGGCGGGTGTTCCGCCGCTATGAGGGCTCCATGAAGGCCATCGCCATCGTGGCCCGGAAGCGGTGACCACGGGGCCTTCGCAGCCCAGTGCGGGGCCGCGATGCACCGCTGGATGCGGATAACATTCCGGCAGGCCGACGGATGCTGGTCGGCAATTCGCGGGAAGGGTTTACTTTCGCCGCCGTTCCCCTTGTTGCGGGCCGTTCATGCTGTACCTCTTTTACCTGCTTGCCGCCATTTCCATTGTATCCGCCGTGGTGGTGGTGGCTTCAAGGAGCCCCATCACGAGCGTGATCGCGCTGGTGGTGTGCTTTCTGAGCATTGCGGGGCACTACATCCTGCTGAACGCCCAGTTCCTGGCCATGGTGCACGTGATCGTGTACACCGGAGCCATCCTGATCCTGATGCTCTTCGTGATCATGCTGTTGAACATGAACACCCTGGTGGAGCAGCGCAAGCCGTTGGCGGCTCGCCTGATGGCCGTGGTGACCGGCGGCATGTTGTTCCTGGTGCTGCTGGCCGCCACGCGGCAGGGCCTGGGGCAGGTGCCGGAAACCTATGATGCGGGCATTGGCCTTGTACGCACCATCGGCACCGTGCTCTTCCGGGATTATTTAGTACCGTTTGAAGTGAGCAGCGTGCTCTTCCTGGCGGCAATGGCCGGGGCCATGATGCTGGCCAAGAAGGAAGGCACTGACAACCTGAACCTGCCGCCCAGCAGCGAACCCGACGAACGTGCCGCCTGATGGAGAACGTGATCACTGCCATCCGCGTGGTGCCGTTGGAGCACTACTTCTTCCTCAGCTTTCTGCTGTTCAGCATCGGTGTGGCCGGAGCCTTGCTGCGCCGGAACATCCTGATCGTGATCATGTGCCTTGAGCTGATGCTCAACAGCGTGAACCTGTTGCTGGTGGCCCTCAGCGCCTTCCGCAGCGATGCCGGGGCACAGGTGCTGGTCTTCTTCATCATGCTGGTGGCCGCTGCGGAAGTGACCGTGGGCCTGGCCATCCTGGTGCAGATGAAGCGCAACACGAACGACGTGGACATCAACCTGCTGAACCGCCTGAAATGGTAAGGAACGAGCTGCTCGCCATCCTGGTGCCGGCCCTTCCGCTGTTGGGCACCTTGCTCCTCGGCTTCGGCCGGAACAAGTTCACGGCCAAGAGCGGCGGTGCACTGGCCACGGCCATGGTGGCGGCATCCTTCCTGTGCAGCCTGGTGTTGTTCGCCGGGCACGACGGCCAGGCGCACATCGTTCACCTGTTCAACTGGATCACCATCGGGGAGATGAACATCCCCTTCGCCTTCCAGGTCGACGGGCTGAGCCTGTGGATGATGCTGATCGTTACCGGTGTGGGCACCCTGATCCATGCGTACTCCATTGGCTACATGCACGACGACCCGCGCGTGGCCACCTTCTTTGCCCAGCTCAACCTGTTCAGCTTCGCCATGCTGTTGTTGGTGATGGGTTCCAACTTCCTGGTCACCTTCATCGGCTGGGAGGGCGTGGGCCTGTGCAGCTACCTGCTGATCGGGTTCTGGTACAAGACCCCCGCGTTCAACTACGCCGGGCGCAAGGCCTTTGTAATGAACCGCATCGGCGACGTGGGCATGGTACTGGCCATGACGCTGATGTTCCTGCAGTTCGGCACGCTGAACTACCTGCCGGTGATGGACCAGGCGGGCATGCTCGGCGGCAACAACCCGGTGCTGATCACGGCCACCTTGTTGCTCTTCCTCGGCGCCACGGGCAAAAGCGCCCAGTTGCCGCTGCTTACGTGGCTGCCCGACGCCATGGCCGGCCCCACCCCGGTGAGCGCCTTGATCCACGCCGCCACCATGGTCACCGCAGGCGTGTTCCTAGTGGTGCGCAGCTCGGTGATGTACGACTTGGCGCCCTACACGCAGAACATCGTGCTGTGGGTGGGCGTGCTTACTGCCCTGTTCGGCGCCACGGCGGGCCTGTTCCAGAACGACATCAAGAAGGTACTGGCCTATTCCACCGTGAGCCAATTGGGTTACATGTTCGCCGCCTTGGGCGTTGGCGCATACAGCGCGGGCATGTTCCACGTCACTACCCATGCCTTCTTCAAGGCCTTGCTCTTCCTCGGCGCGGGCAGCGTGATCCACGCCTTGGGCGGCGAGCAGGACATCCGCAAAATGGGCGGCCTGAGGAACAAGACAAAAACCACCTACCTCACCTTCCTGGTGGCCACGCTGGCCATCGCGGGCATCCCCCCGCTCAGCGGCTTCTTCAGCAAGGACAGCATCTTGGCGCACGCCTTCGGGGACAGCCCGCTGGCTTACGGCATCCTGGTGCTCACCGCCATGATCACGGCGTTGTACATGTTCCGCCTGCTCTTCCTCACCTTCTTCGGCACATACCGGGGCAAGGCCCAGCCGCACGAGAGCCCAAGCGTGATGACCCTGCCCTTGGTGGCGCTGGCCGTGTTGAGCGCCATCGGCGGTGCGCTCAACATCCCCCACGTGTTCGGCGGCAACGAATGGTTGAAGCGGCACCTGGCAGCGGCTGTGGAAGGGGTGGCCGGCGAGCACTTGGCGGTTGCGGCCTCCACCGAGTACATCCTAATGACCTTGAGCACCCTGCTGGTGCTCCTCACGATCTGGTACGCCTGGACCCTCTATGGCAAGAAAACCACCTTAGACCCGGAGCCGGAGGCGATGCCGGTGCTGAAGCGCATAGTGGCCAAGCGTTGGATGCTGGACGAGCTGTATGCCGCCCTCTTCGAGAAACCATTCGGGTGGATGAGCAGGCACTTCTTCAGCTTCGGCGAGAACAAGTTGACCGTGCCGCTTACCGTGGGCACCGGCAATGCGGCCCAAGGCTTATCGGAATGGCTGCGCAAGGTGCATACCGGCAATACCGGCTTTTACCTCTTCGGCATGATGGTGGGCGTTGTGGTACTTCTGTTGATCACCTTATCGGGCGCATGAGATGGTGTTGTTAGCCCTGCTTCTCATCCCCTTGGCCGCCGGTTCACTGCTGCTGGCCATGCGCCCTGCGGCGGCCA
>JRYE01006325.1_pt1 | contig 26034 bp, 18 predicted proteins | sample 235321 | NCBI WGS metagenome assembly JRYE01 (sample SAMN03074214, study PRJNA261473) | activated sludge metagenome | biome: Common Effluent Treatment Plant; feature: Wastewater; material: Activated sludge; isolation source: activated biomass in a lab-scale reactor treating industrial wastewater at... | reverse complement strand
AAAGAAAACTAAAATTTACCAGGCTTCTACTTCGGAGCTTTATGGTTTAGTGCAGGAAATTCCCCAAAAAGAAACAACTCCTTTTTATCCCAGGAGCCCTTATGCAGTAGCTAAGCTTTACGCTTACTGGATTATGGTAAACTACCGGGAAGCTTATAATATGTTTGCCTGTAATGGCATATTATTTAATCATGAAAGCCCACTTAGGGGTGAAACTTTTGTAACCCGTAAAATTACCAGGGCTGTGGCAGCCATTGCTTTGCAACAGCAAACTTGCCTCTACCTGGGCAATTTAGATGCAAAGCGGGATTGGGGCCATGCAAAAGATTATGTAGAAGCCATGTGGATGATGCTGCAACAGCAAACCCCGGAAGATTATGTGATTGCCACAGGGGTAACCACCACCGTACGGGACTTTGTAAAAATGGCTTTTGCAGAAGCCGGTATTGAAATTGAATTTATAAATACCGGTATGGATGAAAAAGGTAAAGTGATTAAATGTAATAGGCCGGGCTGCCAACTGAAGGAAGGCACTATCGTTGTGGCAGTAGATCCTGCATATTTCAGGCCAACTGAAGTGGAGGTTTTAATTGGAGACCCATCCAAAGCCAAACAAAAGTTGGGCTGGAAACCAAAATACAACCTTGAAGCCCTGGTAAAAGAGATGGTAACTGCCGATATTAAACTTTTAAAAAACAAGCCCACGTCATCATGAATAAAAGTGATAAAATATTTATTGCCGGGCACAACGGGTTAGTAGGATCGGCAATTGTAAGGGCTTTACAAACAAAAGGGTTTCATCAGCTTATTTACCAAAGGTCCACAGAACTTGATTTGCGAAATCAACAACAGGTAAATGATTTTTTTGCTTTAAAAAAACCCGCTTTTGTTTTTTTATGCGCCGGAAAAGTTGGGGGTATTGTGGCCAATAATACATACCGTGCCGATTTCCTGTATGATAATTTGATGATAGCCGCAAATGTAATGCATGCCGCTTTTGAGCATAAAGTTACCAAGTTGCAATACCTGGGGAGTTCCTGCATTTATCCCAAAATGGCGTCTCAACCTATTAAAGAAGAGAGCATTCTCACCGGGCCATTGGAGATTACGAACGAACCTTATGCACTGGCAAAAATTGCCGGCATAAAACTGGCACAGGCTTATAAAGATCAGTATGGCGCAAATTTTATTAGCCTTATGCCCACCAATATGTATGGGTTAAAGGATAACTATCACCCACAGAATAGTCATGTATTACCGGCTTTAATCAGGCGTTTTCATGAAGCTAAAACCGCCAATGCACANNGTATCTTTTTAATGGAGCAATATAATGGAAGGGAAATCATCAATGTTGGTAGTGGTATAGAAATTAGTATAAAAGCCCTTGCAGAATTAATTCAAAAAGTGGTTGGCTTTGATGGTAAACTGATTTTTGATACCACTAAACCGGATGGTACCCCCAGGAAATTAATGGATAATTCCAAAATTCAAGCAATGGGTTGGGTGCCTAAAGTAAAACTGGAAGAAGGTATTGCTATTGCCTATAAAGATTTTTTAAGTCATCAGTCCGTTCTCTTAGGACAATAAAAAACCCGGGTTATTTACCCGGGAATATCTTGAGCATTCTCTTGTTTAGAGAATCAACATGGAATCTCCATAGCTGAAAAAACGATATTTTTCTTTAATAGCCTTTTTATAGGCTTCCATCATTAATTCATACCCGGCAAAAGCGCAGGCCATAATCAACAGGCTGGTTTTGGGTAAATGAAAATTGGTAACCAATGAATCGGCAATATTGAATGTGTAAGGGGGATGAATAAAATTATTGGTCCATCCTTCAGAAGGTTTCAGGAGTTTTTGCGCCGTATATGAAGTTTCCATGGCACGCATGGTAGTAGTGCCAATGGAACAAATACGGTTGCTGCTTTCTTTGGCTTTGTTTACTATAGTGCAGGCCGTTTCATCTATTTTGTAATATTCTGCATCCATTTTATGTTTACTCAAATCTTCCACTTCAATGGGCCTAAACGTACCCAGGCCGGTATGCAGGGTTACTTCAGCAAAACGAATACCCTGAATTTCCAATCGCTTAATGAGCTCTTTACTAAAATGCAGGCCGGCAGTGGGAGCTGCCACAGCTCCTTCATATTTGGCATATACAGTTTGGTAACGCTCCTTATCTTCTTCTTCGGGTTTACGTTTAATATACTTGGGTAATGGGGTTTCGCCCATAAATTCCAGCATTTGCTTAAACTCTTCATCGGTACCATCCCAAAGAAACCTAATGGTTCTTCCCCGGCTGGTGGTATTATCAATCACTTCGGCAACCAGTTCATCATTTTCCCCAAAATAAAGTTTATTACCAACACGTATTTTACGGGCAGGATCCACAATTACATCCCAAAGTTTATTGGGTTTATTAAGTTCCCTNNCCATACATGCGGGCAGGAAAAACCTTGGTATTGTTTACCACAAATACATCCTTGTCGTCAAAATATTCCATAATATCCCTGAACTGGCGGTGTTCAATTTGGCCGGTATGCCGGTGAATGACCATCATACGGCTTTCTTCTCTTTTTTTGGCAGGGTGCTGGGCAATAAGGTTTAAAGGGAGGTCGAACTTAAACTGAGATAATTTCATGCAATAAACAAAATTTAAAGATTTATTACATGCCGGGCTGTAGGTTATTACAGGAGATGTATCCCTTGCTGGTTAAAGGGCATTTATCATGTTACGGCATGATTTAAAGCGGGCAAAGGTAGTGAATTTATATAAAAATTCCCGTTTTTATCTTATTCCCTTAAAATTTGCCTATTTTCAATCTTTACGGCTCATTTTGGCCGTACTCACTATGCATAAACCCCGCTTATACCGCTTAATAATGTGGATTAAACCTAATTTTTTCTTTAAATATTTCTTTTTACTATTCATTCTTCCGCTTCATTCTTTAGGGCAAAATCAACCCAAAACGGCGTTGTACAACAGCTTGCTTTGGGAGATTTCAGGAAATGGTTTGGCTAAACCCTCTTACCTTTTTGGCACCATGCATGTAAGCAGTAAAATGGCATTTCACCTGGGCGATTCTTTTTATTATGCAATAAAGCAGGCAGATGCAGTAGCCCTGGAATTAAATCCAGAATTGTGGCAGCCCCAAATGGCAAGGCTGGCACAGCTTAATAATAATTATGTGAATTATGTGAAGGCAGGCGGAAACCAGTTTTTAAATGAAAAAACGTTTCGGCTTTCAAAATTCGAAGAAAAATTAAAAATGGCCCTTAGTTCAGAGCCACCGGCTATTAACAACCTGCTCTACAGGTCGTATAAAGAAAGGGAAGATTTTGAAGAAGATACTTTTTTGGATTTATATATTTATCAAACCGGGAGAAAATTGGGGAAACGACCTGCCGGTGTGGAAGATTTTTTTGAGTCTCAAAAAATTGTTTTGGAAGCTTATGCCGATATGGCCAGGGAAAACAGGAAAAATACTTCTGTTCCGGATGAAACATCCGTAAGCGAGTGGGTGGAAAAAATTCAGGATGCCTATAAAAATGGGGATTTGGACCTGCTGGACTCTATTGAAAAAAAATTGGAACCCTCACAGGCTTTTAAAGAAAAATTTTTATACCATAGAAATATCATCCAGGCCAATGCTATTGATAGCATTATTCAAACCACTTCTTTATTTGCCGGCATTGGAGCCGCCCACCTGCCCGGAGAACGAGGCGTTATTGAACTGCTCCGAAAAAAAGGATACCGGTTGAGGCCCATTCCCATGAGCAACAGGGATGCCCTGCAAAAGGAAGCCATTGAAAAAAAGAAAGTGAACGTGCATTTTAGTACACATTTTGCCAATGACAGTATGTATTATGTGGATGTTCCCGGCAATTTGTATTTATTGCAAACCCCTTATTCACCATTAAACCGCTGGCAATTTGCCGATATGAACAATGGATCGTACTATATGGTTACCCGGGTAAAAACCAATGGAATATTTTTAAGAATTGAGCCTTCCCAAACCTTGATAAAAATCGATAGCCTGCTTTATGAAAATATCCCAGGCAAAATATTGTCAAAGAAGGTTATTCAAAATAATGGATATGCCGGGTTTGATATTGTGAATCAAACACGGAGAGGAGATATACAACGCTACCAGGTTTTTGCCACTGCATCAGAAATCATCATTTTTAAAATGAGCGGAAAAAACGATTACATCAATGGCGAAGAAGGAAACCGTTTTTTTTCATCAATTCATTTAAAAAAACGATCTGCTGCACCTTTAACCTTTACACCATCCCAGGGAGGATTTAGCATTAAGTTACCCCAGGAACCCACTCCATATTATGATGCAGTTGAACAGGACAGGTGGGAGTATGAAGCCAAAGACACGGTTAATGGAGATGCGTACCTGGTTATGAAAAAAAGCCTGTACAACTTCGATTTTATAGAAGAGGATAGTTTTGAACTCAGGATGGTGGAAGAATCTTTTCGGTCATCAGAAATTTTTGCTGAGCAAATCAGCCGCCGCTATGGCCGCATTCATCAATTACCGGCCCTGTTTGTACGGGAAAAATTAACAAATGGCGATGTGGTGAATGCTGCATTTATTTACCAGTCGCCACATTACTACATCCTGGCCAAACGCAGTTCTGATCTTTCAGACAGTTCCTTTGCTTTTGTGAACTCTTTTAAATTGCTGCCTAACGCTTACCCCGCTGCAACAGAGCTCACCGACAGTTTTTATAAGGTAACGATGCAATCCCAGGTGAAACCTGATTTGGATAATAAGATAAGATCGGTTATTGAAAAAATTAGTAACAATGCAATAGAAATGAGCAGCGCCCAGGGTTATTATTCTTACTGGCCTGCTAAAAAAAATATGTTACTAAGGAGCGACAGCACCGGGGAAACTGTATCTATTACCATCCAGGAGTATCCCAAATATTTTTACCTGGATAACCTTCACCATTTTTGGGAAAAACAATGGAATGAAGATATGGCGGAGGATATGTATATTAAAGAGAAAAAACCTATAAGCGCCGTGCCATCCGGTAAAGGGTACTATTATACGTTAAGGGATACCGGATCGTCAAAATCCATAGAGCGCCTGGTTATCCTGGATGATCATTTTAAATATTCGCTTTATGGTGTGAGTGATACCCTAACGGGATTAACAGGATTAACTAAAACTATTTTTGATAGTTTTAAGCCGTTATCATCTTCCGGCCAAAATGATATCTACCACGATAACATGCATTTGTTTTTTGATGATTTATTCAGTACGGATAGTACCACGCACAAGAAAGCTTTAAATGCATTAACCTCCGTTCATTTTAAATTTAAAGATGTGCCTTTAATGATGAAGGCTATAACTGAAGTGAACCCTACCGTTAAAGATTATTTTGAAATTAAAACCGGGTTAATATCAGAGTTGGGTTTTGTGAATGATACAATTACGGATAAAATTCCGCTGTTTTTAAAAACGATTTATGCCCAAACTGCCGACACATCATTGTTTCAAAATGCAGCGATAAAATCCCTGGCCCGTATTCCTTCGTCACTTTCTTACAGTATCCTTAAAAAAATATTTTTGCAAGATCCGCCGGTATTTGAAAACGATTGCGATTATAGCTACCTGTTTGATTATTTGGAAGATTCACTTGAACTGGCCCGGCCGCTTTTCCCCGAACTGCTTGCGCTCACTACGCTGCAGGATTATAAAGATCCGGTCATCCAGCTATTAGTGGCATTGGTGGACAGTGGCCTGGCTAAAAGAAATATGTATAAAAAACATTTCCCCTCAATTTACATTGATGCCAAAACGGCTTTAAAAAAACAATTGAACAAAGATGAGCGAAGAATGCAGGACGAGAAGAAAGATGAAGAGGAAAACAACGTAGATGAAACCCGGTATGATTATTCGGCAGGCTTTAATACCCGGTTGATGAATTATGCGGTATTGCTTTTACCTTATTTTGAGAAAGATAAAAACGTACAGCAATTTTTCAATAAATTATTGAATAGCCGAAGCGTAGAAATAAGTATGGAAACGGCATTGCTGCTTTTAAAAAATCATAAACCGGTGCCGGATAGTACCTGGTTAACCATTGCATCAAAAGATAAATTCAGGGCAGATTTGTATGACCGCTTGCTTTACCTTGGGAAACCGGATCATTTTCCTCCAATTTATTTAAACCAGCAAATAATGGCCAGGAGTTACTTAGTGGCAAAAAGTACGGCCAACCAATTAGATTCAGTGGTGTTTCTTAAAAAACAACCCTGTGTTTATAAAGCCACTACCGGGGTTGTCTATTTCTATAAGTACAGGGTGAATAAATCCGGTGATTGGAAAATAGGCCTAAGTGGTATCCAACCCTTAGATTCTGCAGAAATTGATATCAGTAATGCACTTACCATTCTTACGGGCAAATCTTTAGTAGAGCATGAGCCTTTGGATAAGCAGCTCAATAAGCAACTCAGGCATAGGCTTTTTGCGTTGCGGAAAAGCTCTGCGGAATTTTATTTAGACGACCGTTACTATAATTATGACCGGGAAAGATAGGGGCCGTTTATCTTAAGTTTTTGCCGGGTATGGCATCAATCAACTGTTGGGTATAGGCCATTTTGGGGTTGTAAATGATTTCATCGGCCGTACCGGTTTCTACAATTTTCCCCTGGTGCATCACCATTATCCTGTTACTGATATAATGTACAACAGAGAGGTCATGCGAAATAAAAATAGAGGTAAACTGCTGGGAATTTTTAAGTTCATCAATTAATTGCAGCATGTTCAATTGAATACTTACGTCAAGCGCCGAAACGCTTTCGTCAAAAATAATAAACGAAGGATCAACCGAAAGGGCACGGGCTATGCAAATTCGCTGCCTTTGTCCGCCGCTAAATTGGTGTGGGTACCGGTTTAAATAATCTGCTTTTAAATTTACTTTTTCCAGTAGCATCACGGCCTTATCCACCCTTTGTTTTTTATTGCTTTCCAGGCCATGCACTTTCATGGGTTCCGTAAGGGCTTCTGCAATGGTAAGTTTTGGGTTTAATGATCCGTAAGGATCCTGGAACACCACCTGCAGGTTTTTACTGATTAGCTTTTTACTGTGGCCGGGTATTTCGGCCAGGTTTTTACCGTTTAATAAAATTTCTCCTGCTGATGGCTTTATTAACCCCAGGATGGCACGCCCAAGTGTTGTTTTGCCACAACCACTTTCTCCAACAAGCCCAATGGTTTCATTTTGATTTACATAAAAACTTACATCCTGCACCACCGTTTTGCTTACCCTGATTTTGCCCCAAAGGGTTTTCTTCTCAGCGTACTTAATCCAAAGGTTTTTTACCTCAAGTGCGTATGCGGGCCTTTTTTCACCCGGTAAAGATGCTGTATTTTCGGGGAGGGAGGGTTGGAGTACAGCGGATGATCGTTTTTGAATTGCAGGCCTGCTGGCCAATAATAATTTTGTATAATCGTGTTGCGGGTGGTATAAAATTTTTTGGGCATTGCCATACTCTGCAATAGTTCCATTTTGCATTACAATAATTTCATCGGCTACATCACTTACCAGGCCCAGGTCATGAGTGATGAGTATTACGGCCATTGAATTTTGCATCTGCAATTCTTTCAATAAGGCCAGTATGTTTTTTTGCACCGTTACATCCAGCGCTGTTGTAGGCTCATCGGCAATGAGCAGTGCAGGGTTACAGCTAATGGCCATTGCAATCATTATTCTTTGCTTTTGGCCGCCGCTTAATTGGTGCGGATAGCGTTTTAGTATTTGCTCCGGATTGGGAAGCCCTGTTTTTTTAAAAAGATCTACGGTTTTTTGCCGGGCTTCATTTTTGGAAATTCGTTTATGTTTGATGAGTACTTCCATTACCTGGTTACCGCAGGTTAATACAGGGTTTAAGGAGGTCATGGGCTCCTGGAAAATCATGGAAATACCATTGCCCCGTATGGTATTCATTTTTGTTGTCTCTAAATCCATGAGGTTTATGCCGGTTTCATTTGGACAAAAAATAATTTCGCCTTTTGCCGATGCCCGGGGAGGCAATAATTGTAACAGCGATAGCGCAGTGATGGATTTTCCTGATCCGCTTTCGCCAACTATGGCCGTGAGTTTACCTTTTTCTATTGAAAAATTAAGGCCGTTAACAACCGTATGCTTTATACCCTTGTTTGAAAAAGTTACCTGGAGGTTTTTTATGGTTAAAAGCGGTGGCAAAATGGATAGGCCGGGCTAAAATTTCAAATGCCTTACGGTTAGCCCGTCATTGATCAATTGCTTAAGCGAATCAATGCCGATTTTTAAATGGTTTTCCACAAAATTATGGGTAACCGATTTGTCACTTTCCTCTGTTTTTACACCCTCCGGTACCATGGGTGAATCGCTTACCAGCAGCAGGGCCCCGGTGGGGATTTTATTATGGAACCCCACGCTAAAAATCGTTGCCGTTTCCATATCTATGGCATAGGCCCTTATTTTTTGAAGATATTCTTTAAAATGATCATCGTGCTCCCACACTCTCCTGTTAGTAGTATAGCATACGCCCGTCCAATAATCTACTTCATAATCCCTGATGGTAGTGCTTATGGCTTTTTGTAATGCAAAAGCCGGCAAGGCCGGAACTTCCGGCGGATAATAATCATTGCTGGTACCTTCGCCACGTATGGCGGCTATAGGCAGTATATGATCGCCGATTTTATTTCGTTTTTTAAGGCCCCCGCANNGGATTAATGGCACTTAACAGGTCCATAATAGTTGCAGCCCCCGGGCTGCCCATACCAAAATTTATAATGGTAACTTCCCCGGCGGTGGCACATTGCATGGGTTTGTCTTTTCCAATCACATCTACATTATTCCAAGCTGCAAAAAGGTTTACATAGTTGCTGAAATTGGTTAGCAATATATATTGCCCGAAATTTTCCAGTGGGTTCCCGGTGTACCGGGGCAGCCAGTTTTCTACTATTTCTTCTTTTGTTTTCATTAAATTTTAATTGGCTTTGGGTAAAAATACAAAAATTTCTCCACCACTCCTTTTGCTTTAGTTCGTTTACCCTGGTAAACACCTTAATAAAATGTGCGGTAATATGTGTTTGGGCATTTTAAATTATGCTAAATTCAAGGTCAAATTAATTGCATATGAAAAAAAGTATTGCCTTTCTTTTTACCATCATCTTTTTTATTGTGGTTTCCTGTAAAAAATCTTCATTAAACCTGGAAGAACTATTGACTGAAGATGAATTAATGTCAACCGAAAAAATTGACGCTTTTATTAAAGACCAATGCAGATCTGCAGGGCATTTTGAATGGAATACGGCAAATGATGTAATGGTATGGAGTGCAGTGCAGCAAAGTGATCATGTGATGTCGGTAGGCTATAAGCCTGAGTGGGAAGGAAATATTGATGATCGTATTCATTTAATTAATATCCAGGATGAAGAATGGAAAGCCGTAAAGGAAAAACTGTTACAAATGATATTGGCCTCAGAACAAAAGCTGGACAAAACCATCAGCATGGCCCAGGTTATTCAATGGGAAGAAGAAGTTTTGCCCGTGCTGAATGTAAATGTGCGCAACCTTGAAACCGTAAAAATGTTGAGAGCCAGTAAAATGGTGCGTTATGCCGAACCCATGGGTTATGAACCAAAAGAAGCAGTCAATAGGGTTTCGAAGGAGTTAAGCAGCAGTGGTTGCAGTAATGATCCACACAGCGGGCTGGTGAATGGAGCGGATTATATTTCTATATCCCCCAATACTAAGCAATCCTGGAATTTGGCTTATCATAATATTCCATCGGCATGGACCAGGAGCACAGGTGCAGGCATAAAAGTTTTTGTGATTGATACCGGATGCGAATTTGACCAGGAAAATTTGGGTGCTGCATTTAACCAGGGAAATTCAGGGGGGCGAACTGTAGAAAAAATAGTTACACTACCCAGGAGTACCATATTTGGAATTCCTTATGGGCCTACTGAAACACCCGATGATGGATGCGGCCATGGTACGGCAATGGCCGGCGCTTTATCGGCGCCAAGGGGCGTTGATGGCGCTGCCTGTGGCGTGGCCTATAATTGTAATTTAGTGACTTGCCGTGCTGCAGAAGATGTATTTTTAGATGCCAGCCGGGAAGCAAAGGGCGTTGCCAATGCTTATATAAATGCAGCAAACAGGAGCGATGTGAAAATAATAAGTATGAGCATGGGAAGAATTACCAACAGTTCCCAGGTTGCTGATGCCATAAATTACGCTTATGGAAAAGGAAAATTGATGTTTTGTGCAGCCGGCACATCATTTAGCTGGGCCGCCGGATGGTATGGTGTGGTTTTTCCTGCATGGTTAACTAATGTAAACGCTGTTACCGGTGTTAAAGAAAATGATGTAAATGCTACCTGCGAAACCTGCCATAGTGGCTCACAAACCGACTTTACCGTAGTAATGGAAAAAGCTTCATCCAATTTGCATCAATTGAGCCTTGCCATGCAAGGTGATGTTCCCAGTACCGTTGGAGGGTCGTCGGTTTCTACGGCAACTATGAGCGGCATGGCAGCCTTAGTGTGGAGCCGCTTTCCTTCCTATACCCGGGACCAGGTTTTAAACAAATTAATACAGAGTAGTTCTAAATATCCGAACAAAAGCAGTACACTGGGTTGGGGAAATGTAAACGCTTATTTGGCTACAAATTAAAGAATAAAATAAGCTAGTTCTCCAGGGTATTTTTCTTTTAATAACCTGTGAATAGGCTTTGTATTATTGGATTGGCGAAACATGATTGTCATTAATTATCCTGAGCATAAACCTGCCATTAAACAACAGGCAGGTAAAGAAAAAATTTTTTGCATTATTCGCAAAGCCTGGGTTTCACTCACCCCGGAAGAATGGGTAAGGCAAAATTTTTTGTTGTACCTAACCGATGTTTTGCATTATTCTACCTCTTTAATTGCAGTGGAAAAACAGGTGCTGGTGGGTCCACTTAAAAAGCGATTTGACATCGTAGTATTCAATAATACCGTTGCTCCTCAAATGGTGATTGAATGTAAAAGTTTAAACGAAAACCTTAACCTTGGCGTTTTGGAACAAGTGCTTCGGTATAACCAAAAATTGCAGGCACCCATTTTTGTAATCACCAATGGAAAAAATTGTTTTGCGTTTGAAAAACAAGCCGAAAAGTTTATTGCATTGGAAAGCCTTCCCCCCTTTTAACCCATAAAAAAGCCCCATAATAAATGAGGCTTCTTTTGCTACTAACAAAGGTAGCTTTAAGGGTTAAACCGGTTTAGGGTTTTGGGTAAAGAAACATTCCACTTATTGCTGATTGTAGAAATGTTTTTATTCAATACTTTCCCCATTATTTATTGAGGGATTATATATGCTTAAACACGAGTTCAATAAAATAAAGTAGGTGTTTTTAAAGGGGAAAATTAATTGTATTAATTATCCTGTAAATAGACGTTGCAGGGTTTATGCGGGTTTCTTTTTATACAAAATTTTTATTCTTCATTCTAAGTGTTTAACGCATGGTAGATAATGTACATGCATCGGTACTGTATATATTACTACAATAAACAAAAAGAAAATCCACACACCTTCGGCTTCATTTTTGCGTTATTAGGGCAACCCAATATGTTTTAAATCTTATGAAAAAGCCCTTTTTTGCAATTCTATCCGTACTCTTATCCGTTTATTTTGTTGATGCTCAACCTTCATTTAATGCACAAACCCAGGTTACAACTTACAACGGCCCTTTTAGATATGGCGTAAACCTGGGCTGGTATGATGGCTCCTGGGACGATTTTACCACTTCCAATATTTCAGCCGGCAACCCGGCATTAAATATTCCGGGTATTGGCGCCACTACCCTCAGGCCAAAAGTATTTGAACAGTTTACAGAAACCTGGGGAATAGGTATTTTAAATGGCCGCTTTCAGCATTTTCAATCTTTGGGATTAGCAGAGCATACCTTATTTGTAGATTTACCCGTGGCATCTTCACATGCCGATAATACCAGGTACCAGGGTTGCTCGGAGTCGTCTCGTTTATATGCAAATATGTATGAACCCATATGGGATGATGGCGCAAATGGTACCCCGGTAAATGATAATAATCATTATGCTTTATACATTTATCAATTGGCTCAAACGTATAAAAACTATGTACGGTTTTGGGAAATCATCAACGAACCCGACCAGGATTGGGGAATGGTTGGATGGAAAGATCAAAGCTATGCCGACAGTTGGTGGACGAATGCACCTACTGCCTGCCAGTTGAAAAATATTTATGTTCCCATTTATCAATATATACGNNGTGGCATTGGCTATGCCAGCTTTTTAGATTGTCTTTTACGTTATACCGATAATCCCGCAGATGGAAGCCTATCGGCACTATACCCTAATTATGGCGGCGCTTATTTTGATGTGCTGAGTTTTCATTCTTACCCTCACCTGAATATGGGTAGTACAAACAGGAACTCCGACAGGGCCAACCAAATTTTTGTAAATACGATTTCCGATTTCGAATCGGTGTTATCCAACCGTGGATTCAATGGAATAACCTATCCAAAGAAATACCTGATTTGTACAGAAAATAATGCTCCCCGTAAAAGTATTGGTGGCCAGTGGGGTGGAGTAGCGGAGCAACGCAATTATATCATTAAGTCTTTTATTAGCAGTTATAAAAAAGGGTTGTTGCAAACTCAATTGTACTGCCTTGGCGATCTGGAGCCCTACAATACAGCGGTAAATTCTTTTAGCGTTATGGGCATGTACCAGGACTTGCACAATATTGGGCCGCTTTGGAATGGCGGGGCATATTTACAAAAAATTACGGATGGAGGTGTAGCCTATAAAACAACTTCTCAGCTTTTAAATGGTTACACGTACAACCCGTCTCTTACCAGTGCATTAAACTTACCGGCAAATGTGGATGGTGCAGTTTTTAGAAATAACGCCGGCGAAAATATGTATGTATTGTGGGCAAAAACCACGGCAAATAACTCTGAAGTTGCAACGGCTAACTTTAGTATTCCGCCGGGTGCAGATGGTACGCCACATTTGTATAAATATGAATGGAATTATTCAGCATCGGGTACCGTAACGGATATCTTAAAAGATAATATTGCACTTACCGGGTCGCCGGTTTTTTTGAAGAACAATTATAGCATCCTTAGTTTACCCAATGATAGTACCGGCAATGTGGATACCAGGCCCGTATTTGAATATACCGTATTTCCAAACCCGGTTAATGATAAAGCAACGCTAAAAATTACTACGGTGAAACGAACAGAGATTTCTATGCAACTATTTGATCTGTCGGGAAAACTTTTAGGCGATATCATTTCAAAAAGATTTTTGGACAGTGGGGTAAACCAGGTTAATCTTTTATTGCCTCCGCAGTTAAGTAATGGTATGTATATCTATAAAATACAGGCAGGGTACCATTCCTACCCGGGTAAATTATTCATTAGCCGTTAAAATTTATTTAAACCATACACATAAAAAAAGCCTTTCGTTTGAAAGGCTTTTGTGTTTATATGGAATAACGTGATTAATAATCCCTTGATTCTCTACCGCCGCCATAGCCACCACGGTTTCCACCGCCATAACCACCACGGCCACGGTTTCCACCACCAAATCCGCCGCTGCGTTTTTTGTATCCGCCGCCGCCACCTTCACCTGCAGGGCGAGGCTGGCTTTGGTTAACAATAATCTTACGGCCCTGAACTTCGGTTTCATTTAAATTAGCAATTGCATTATTGGCTTCTTCATCGTTTTCCATTTCAACGAATCCAAATCCTTTACTGCGGCCGCTAACTTTGTCCTTAAGAATTTTGGCGCTGCTTACGCTTCCAAATTGAGTGAATAAATTGCTGAGATCATCATCTGACATTGACCAGCTCAGGTTTCCAACATAAATGTTCATTGTAAATAAACTTTTTTTTAATAAATAAATTTAAAATCCCTTAATGACTTGATGCTTTACAATGAACTGAAGACTTAATTAAATCAATATCAGATAACAGTGTTAAAACCAAAACCATTAGAGCAGCGCAAAGATAAACTATTTTCTTAATAAATGAAAGAAAATCAGCAATTTAAATTTTTTTCATTTTGCAAAAGATGGTCATGCAGCCAGGATAGATTGCCTGTAATTTGGCCTAACAGCTTGAGGGTAAGCCCACAGTAAAGCGGGTTTGAATATATAATATTTATAACTAATGCATTTTGGATAAAAAAAGAGGCTCCTGGATTCTGTTAGTTTTCCCGGTTAAGGAGCATTTCGGCAAGTTGCTGAAGTGCTTTTTTCCTGGATCCGGTAACGGCAACCTCTTCTAAATTTTTTAAAGCCTCGTTGTAATATTGGTCCTTGAGTTGCCTTGCAAAAACATCTGCCCCGCATAATTTAAATAACTGCAGCATTTTGCTCACTTTATCCGGGTTATTGGATTGTAGCAAACCCGTTAATTCTGTTTTTTGCTGTGCATTGGCTGCATTAAATGTATGTAAAAGTAAAATGGTTTTTTTATTGAGTAAAATATCACCGCCTACCTGTTTGCCAAATTTATCGGGGTTACCAAAGGCATCTAAATAATCGTCTTGAAGCTGGAATGCAATACCCAGGTTTTNNCGCCCAGTTGCATGCTTGCTCCCAGTAATACCGAAGTTTTAAGCGCAATCATTTGCAGGTAATCATCAAGATGCTCCTGGTCTTTTTTCTCAAAGTCCATATCCAGTTGCTGCCCTTCACATACTTCTTTGGTGGTTTTGTTGAATAAAGCCAGTATAGGCTTAATCCTTTCAATTGAAATTTTTGAAAGGTATTCATGTGCTTGTGCAAACATTACATCACCGGCAAGTATGGCTGTGGCGGTTCCGTATTTTACATGCAGGGTGGGTTTGCCCCTTCGTAACGGGGCATTGTCCATAATATCATCGTGTATAAGGGTAAAATTGTGAAACAGTTCCACAGCAATTCCTACGTTATAGGCATCGGGCTGTATTTCATCAAATAATTCATTGCCCATAAGTACACATACCGGCCTTATTCTTTTACCGCCAATGGACAGTATATATTGAGCAGGGTCATATAGGGTGGAAGGCGTTGTGGGNNGTTTTCATGAAATAAAATTTTTTTTCGGCTGGGAAATTGGGAAGATTATGATTTTGAGCGTTTGGAAATTTTCTTTTTGGATACGGCTTTTTTTACAGGAACTTTGATTTCCTGAACCAGTTCAAAATCCATTTGTCTTTTTTCCAGGTTGGTGGCGGCCACTTTAATTTTTACTTTATCCCCCATCCGGAATTTTCGTTTGGTTTTTTGTCCTACAAGGGCATATTCGGCTTCATTGTGGCGAAATTCATCCAACAGGTTTAATTCTCTAATGCTTACAAAGCCTTCGCATTTATGTTCCTGAGTTTCGGCCCAAAACCCAAAGGGAGAAACCCCGCTGATTATGGCGTCAAATTCATCGCCCAAGAATTGCTGCATAAACTCCACCTGTTTATATTTATTGGCATTGCGCTCACAATCCATGGCGCTGCGTTCCCGTTCACTGCAATGCTTGCATTTTTCCTCCATCAGTTTATCCGTCTTTAAATCTTTATCCAGGCAATGTTGTAAAATACGGTGCACCATCACATCGGGGTATCGGCGTATGGGTGAAGTAAAATGGCAATAATTTTCAAAACCCAACCCGTAATGGCCAATATTTTGTGTGGTATAAACGGCTTTTGCCATGGTGCGGATGCCGAGTTGTTCCAGCACATGTTGTTCGGGCCGTCCATGAACGTCCTGTAATAATTTATTAAAAGAAAAAGCAACTTCCCGCTCATCTTTCATATTAAACGAATAACCAAATTTTCGGGCAAATGCGGCAAAAGGGGTGAGTTTATCTTCATCGGGTTTGTCGTGCACACGGTATGGAAAAGGGATAGGTTGTTTGTTGATTTTTATTTTTGAAACATACTCGGCCACGGTTTTATTGGCCAGCAGCATAAACTCTTCTACGAGTTGATGGGCTTCAAAACTTTCTTTAATTTCTATACCAATGGGTTTGCCGGTATCGTCCAGTTTAAACCGTACTTCCTGGGATGAAAAATTAATAGCGCCACTGCTCAGCCGCTCCTTTCGCATACGCTGGGCCAGGTCGTTGAGTAATAAAAGGGCTTTAAAATGCAGGCCATCTTTGGTTTCAATAATTTGCTGCACCTCTTCATAGGTAAACCGGTGATTGCTATGGATTAATGTTCGTCCAATCCATTTATGTTTAATTTCTGCTTTATTGGTAACTTGAAAAACAGCGGAAAATGTGTATTTATCTTCATTGGGCCTTAAGGAGCAAAGTTCGTTTGAAATTTTTTCGGGTAACATGGGGTTTACCCTGTCGGGTAAATAAACGCTGGTGGCCCGGGCATAGGCTTCTTTATCCAAAGCCGAATCCGGTTTTACAAAATGACTAATATCGGCAATATGTACACCTATTTCATAACATCCATTATCCAGGTTGCGAATGGAAAGGGCATCATCAAAATCTTTGGCATCTACGGGGTCAATGGTAAAGGTGAGGATATCTCTAAAGTCTTTACGCTTACGGGTTTCTTCACGGGTAATATCCGGGGATAATTTTTTGGCCTCTTCCATTACTGCCGGGTCAAAGGTTAAAGGAAAATTATTATTGAGCAAAAGCTCTTTCATGGCCAGGTCGCTGGCATTTTGCGCATCAATTACGGCTACAATTTCTCCTTCGGGTTTTTTGTCGGACTTGTTCCATTTTACAAATTTGGCCACTACTTTATCGCCGTTTTTGGCGCCGCTGAGTTTATGCGGGGGAATAAAAAAATCGGGCATGCTTTTATCGCCGCCGGGTATAAAAAATGCAATGGAATTATTGCTGTGTAAGCTACCGGTAAACACCAACTGCTTGCGTTGCAGCACTTCGGTAATTACGCCTTCCACCCGTTTATCACTTAAACCGGCCTTTGCAGGTACCATAACATTTACCGTATCGCCATGAAAAGCCCGGCCCAGTTCATGGGGTTTTATCAAAATATCTTTATCCAGCCCATCTACGCTTACAAACCCTGTACCGCTTTTGCTGATATCTAATACGCCTTGTAAAATTTGGGATGCTGTGCCTTTGGCAGAACGTACTTTTTTGCTCATAAAATTATTCTGCAATTTAGTTATTTTTCGGCTAAGGCGTAAGCCCATTGTAGTTGTTGGAGATTATTTCCCTCCAATTGGCAACGCCATATTTCATTTTGCTATCTTTGCCGCCCAATAGCGTTGCGCCATGCAGTAACGCTCAAGGGAGTGACACAACAATGTTGCCCAACGTTCAAAAGCCGGTAACAAAATCTTTTTTTTGCGGGCATAGGTAACCCTGGTGGGCTTCATTGGCGTCGCACTCTTGTACGGGTTCACCTTACTCAACTTTAATGTTTTATGTTCAGATCACACACTTGCGGAGAATTAAGATCATCCGATAACTCTAAAGAAGTTACCCTTGCCGGTTGGGTGCAAACCGTACGTAAATTTGGCAGCATCACTTTTGTGGATTTAAGAGACCGCTATGGAATTACCCAATTGTTGTTTTCCGAATCACTTAATGATCAGTTGGAAGCAAATCCGTTGGGGCGTGAATTTGTTTTGCAGGCCATTGGAACAGTAAATGTGCGGAGCAATAAAAACCCAAACCTGGCTACCGGCGATATAGAATTGCTGGTAACAAAGTTTACCATTCTTAATAAAAGCGCTGTACCCCCATTTACCATACAGGACGATACCGATGGCGGTGATGACCTTCGCATGAAATACCGTTACCTGGATTTAAGGCGCCCTGCCGTGAAAAAAAACCTGGAGTTGCGTTATGCCGTTGGCCGCAGCACCCGCAACTATTTACACGAAAATGGGTTTATAGATATTGAAACCCCATTTTTAATAAAAAGCACTCCCGAAGGCGCCCGGGATTTTATTGTGCCCAGCCGCATGAACGAAGGCCAGTTTTATGCCCTGCCGCAAAGCCCGCAAACCTTTAAACAATTATTGATGGTAAGCGGGTACGACCGCTATTACCAAATTGTAAAATGCTTTAGGGATGAAGACCTTAGGGCCGACCGCCAGCCCGAGTTTACTCAAATAGATTGCGAAATGTGTTTTGTAGAACAGGAAGATATTTTAAATACGTTTGAAGGTTTGGTGAAACGTATTTTTAAAGAGGTGAAAAACATAGATTATTCCCAAACGGTAGAACGCATCACCTGGGAAAATGCCATGTGGACTTACGGCAACGATAAGCCCGACATTCGTTTTGAGATGAAGCTCACCAATCTAAAATTCCCGGCACATACATTTGCCACCCGGCAAGATCTTTCGAACTTAGTGGGTGCTGTAAATTTTAAAGTGTTTGACGAAGCCGAAACCGTTATTGCCTTTGCCGCACCGGGATGCAGCGAGTACAGCCGTAAGCAAACCGATGAACTCACCGAATGGGTGAAGCGCCCTCAAATAGGCATGAAAGGCCTGGTATTTATTAAATGCAATGCCGATGGAAGCTTTAAAAGCAGCGTAGATAAATTTTACAGCGAAGAAAAATTAAAAGCCATTGCACAGGCTGCACAGGCAAAAGCGGGTGATTTAATTTTAATTGTTGCCGGCCCCGAGGAACGCACCCGAAAAGCAGCGAGTGAATTGCGTATGTATATGGGTACTTTACTTGGCCTGCGAAAGGCCGACGAGTTTAAACTATTATGGGTACTGGATTTTCCCCTGTTTGAATATGCCGAAGAAGAAAACCGCTGGGTTGCCCGGCACCATCCGTTTACTTCACCCAAGCCCGCTGATATAAAAACCATGATTGAAAACAGCCCGGTGATTGAACATGCAGCCGAATATTTAAAACATCCCTATGCCAATATTAAGGCCAATGCATATGATATGGTATTAAACGGCAATGAAATAGGCGGGGGTTCTATCCGCATCTATCAAAAAGAGTTGCAACAGAAAATGTTTGCTGCCCTGGGTATGGATGAGGCGGAGCAACAACATAAATTCGGTTTTTTATTAGGCGCATTTGAATATGGCGCCCCACCGCATGGTGGTATTGCCTTTGGGTTCGACAGGCTTTGCTCCTTATTGGGCGGCAGTGAAAGCATCAGGGATTTTATTGCCTTTCCCAAAAACAACAGTGGCCGGGATGTAATGATTGATGCGCCAGGTAAACTTGATGCAAAACAATTGGATGAATTGCACATTCAACTCAGCTCTTGAAGTTAATAGCTGCCGGAAGGTGGTTCGGGTAAATGTAATTTTCGTTTTTTTTAACAGCAGTCCTGTTTTTTCTTAGTTTCTTTGGTAAAACTTTTTATGATGCCACTTCCAAAGGGGCGGTAGCTATTCAATGAAAAATTGGTTTACGATAATCTTTTGTTCCTTCTGCATCCAGGGGTTTTCACAAACCATGACGTTGTACAGCAGGAATGTGCTTAAGAAAAACCGGGAGAAATTTTACCGGAACATTGTACAAAATGTAATTTTAAAAAATTTATCGGATAGCAGCACGGTAGCTAATGAAGAAGCCTGGGCAAGCGCCTTTGATGCCATTGCCTTAATTCAATACCATACCCCCTTTACCGATTTAAAGATCCGCCAGGCGGTGGAATCCTTTCCCGAACATGGATTAATTTTTCAAAGGAGCCTTTTGGATTTGCTCAATGCATTATATCCCGAAACCTATCATGAGCCGGTTAAAAAATATTTAAACGCCATTGAAGATGCAAAAACATTTGCTATGGCGGCAAATTATATCTTAAATAAAGGAACGGAGGACGATGCCGTATATATTGAGTTTCTTACGCAGGAACGAATGAGCAGGGACAAGGAAGACCCGTATTACCAGCTCCTGTATTACGAAGCTTCCCTGTTTAATAAAAAAATAAGCGCACCCGGATTGTCCGGCTTTTTTCAAAAGAATTATTTACCCGGCAGCGTTTTGCTCATAAGCGTTCAACGTAAAAACAGGAATTACCCCGGCCTGGTTTTAATACGAGATGCCAATGGAAATTTTGTAAAGGCCGATGATGGAACTATTTTTCATATTCCCCAACTGGCCCGGAGCATCAGTAATATGCCGGGCTATATTTCCAATGGCAATACACCCGAAGGCATTTTTAGAATGGATGGGTTTGAAGTTTCCAATAATGCATTTATCGGGCCATCGGTTAATGTACAAATGAAAATGCCTTTTGAAGATAAAGCTTCTCATTTTTTTATGGATGTAAACTTGCCGGATAGCATTTGGAATAAAAGCGATTATGCAAAATTGCTGCCTAAAGATTTTAAAAATTATTATCCCATTTACCAGGCTTTTTATGCCGGCATGCTGGGCCGTACCGAAATTATTGCGCATGGCAGCACGGTAAACCCGGGATACTATACCGGCCAAACCTATTACCCATTTACCCCAACAGCAGGTTGCCTGGTAACCAAAGAAAACTGGAGTGAAGAAACGGGGAAACTGCAAAGCAGCGATCAATATGAGTTCATAGAAACAATGAGAAAAAACGGCGGTGCTAAAGGATATGCTATTGTGGTTAATATTAATGATGAACAACGGCCTGTGGAATTAACAGACGTATTGCCCTTTATGGAAAATAAATAATGATTATTAAAGGGTGCTTTAGAGCTGTGTTTTTCGGCATTTTTAATTCTGTAACTTTATACAATGTCACTTCAACCATTGGCAGAAAGGATGCGTCCGCAAAAACTGGATGATTTGGTTGGTCAGCAACAGCTTACCGGCCAGGACAGTATTTTACGAAATGCCATAGCTTCCGGAAAAATTCCATCTCTTATTTTATGGGGCCCGCCCGGGGTGGGAAAAACTACAGTAGCCATCATCATCGCTAATGCGGTACAAAAACCGTTTTTTCAATTGAGCGCCATCTCATCAGGCGTAAAAGATATTAGAGATGCCATTGAAATGGCTAAAAAATCTGCCGGCGCTATTTTGTTTATTGATGAAATTCACCGGTTCAATAAAAGCCAGCAGGATGCCCTGCTGGGCGCCGTTGAAAAAGGCATTATAACTTTAATTGGCGCTACCACGGAGAACCCGTCTTTTGAAGTAAATAGCGCTTTGTTAAGCAGGTGCCAGGTTTATGTATTAAAAGCATTGGATAACGATTCATTAATTGCCCTGCTGCAAAAAGCGCTTGCAGAAGATGAAACGCTAAAAACCAGGAACATTGTTTTACAGGAATACGATGCCCTGCTGAATATTAGTGGCGGCGATGCCCGGAAATTATTGAACCTGCTTGAACTTACTGCGGATACCCTGGGGATGAATGCCGTAATAACCGATGCTATGGTTATGAAGGTTGCCCAGCAGCGTGTGGCCCTATATGATAAACAGGGCGAACAGCATTACGATATTATTTCTGCTTTTATTAAAAGTATGAGGGGCAGCGATCCCAATGCTGCCGTATATTGGCTGGCCCGAATGATTGAAGGTGGAGAAGATGTAAAATTTATTGCCCGGCGAATGGTGATTTTTGCCAGTGAAGACATTGGCAATGCCAATCCCAATGCATTGCTGCTTGCCGTAAGTGCTTTTCAGGCGGTAAATATGATTGGTTACCCCGAGTCGAATTTAATATTAAGCCAATGCGCCATTTACCTGGCCACATCGGTAAAGAGCAATACCTCAACCATAGCCATAAACGAAGCGCAAAATGCAGTTAAAAAATTTGGAGATTTACCCGTACCCTTGCATTTGCGCAATGCCGCAACCGCTTTATTAAAAAAATTAGATTACGGTAAAGAGTATGCCTATCCGCATAACTATGAAGGAAATTTTGTGGAAGTACAATATTTGCCGGATGAAATTCATTCAACTGCTTTTTACCATCCCGGTAAAAATGTAAAGGAAGAAGAAATAAGAAAGTTTTTAAAAACCCGATGGAAAGATAAATACGGGTATTAAAAAATTTTTTGCAACGAAAAGTTTAAAATTTTATTGTGTTAAATACCGAATGGCAATGTAAAAATTTTTCCACGCTCACCGCTTTTGAGTTGTATGAAATTTTAAAACTCCGCAACCGGGTATTTGTAGTAGAACAGCAATGTGTATATGCCGATACGGATGAGAAAGACCTGGTGAGCGGGCATTTATGTGGCTGGCACAATAATCAACTCATTGCTTATGCCCGTATTATTCCACCCGGCGTTGCTTTTGCCGAAGCCAGTATTGGCAGGGTAGTTACAGCGCCGGAATACCGGCGTACCGGGTTGGGGAAAGAATTAATGCTGCGTTCTATTAATGCAGTTAGAGAAAATCATAAAGTTTCTACTATTAAAATCGGCGCCCAGTTATACTTAGAAAAATTTTATGGTGATTTGGGTTTTCAACCATGCAGCGAACCCTATCTTGAAGATGGAATACCGCATATAGAAATGCTCCTCTCTGTTTAATCTGTTTTTTACAACAATATTTTATTAGCCTTTACCGTTATCCCTGTTAGAAGAGGCAAATTATGCCATTGGCTGTTATCCAATACTTGAAAAACAAACTAATCAACCATGAAACCTGCTTTACTTAGGTTAATTGTTAAAAGCGTACTGGTATTTCTCTGCCTAAACCAGGGAATTTCCGCAAAAGCCCAACACCTTTTACTGGGCAATCCGAAAAAAATGAGTGTGGAAGCCGGTCTCAATTTTGGACCTACTTTTTTCCTGGGCGACCTTGGCGGAAACAGGGGAAAAGGCACCTACTTTGTAAAAGATATTAACCTGGAGCTTACCAAGATGATGAAAGGCGCATTTATTTCGCTTTATCCCAACTCCTGGATCGGGTTAAGGTTTGCAGCACAGTACACCTATTTATCCGGTGAAGATTATACCATTAAACCCGAAGGCAGCCATGAGCTTTGGAGGCTGGAACGAAACCTTGATTTTAAAAGTAATGTGTGGGAAGCCTATACCGCAATAGAATTTTTTCCACTGAATTATATGTACCGGAATTACGAAGATTATGATCCAAAATTCAGGCCTTATGTTTTTGCCGGTGTGGGGATGTTTCATTTCGATCCCATGGGTTCTATAAAAAACAGTAGCGGCCAAAGAACCTGGTACAAATTACATCCTTTGCGTACCGAAGGGCAGGGTATGTCGGAATACCCGGATAAAAAACCCTATAAACTCACCCAGCTTAACCTTCCAATGGGCTTTGGCGTAAAAATTAAATTGAGCGACAGGGTATTTACCGGAACCGAACTTTTATACCGCCATACCTTTACCGATTATGTGGATGATGTAAGTACCACGTATATTGATCCAAACTATTTTAGGCTGTATATGTCGCCGCAGGAAGCTGCAATTGCCGAGCAAATTTCTGATAAAGTAAACGGTATTTTCAATGTGGGCCTCAACCGTTATCCCCCGGGTACTCAAAGGGGTAACCCCAATAAAAATGACGATTATTTTTCCTGTGTTATAAAACTCGGCATAAAACTTGGTAATAACGATAATATTTACACCAGGCAAACCAGGTGCCCGCATTTTTATTAAAAAGTACTAACCCAACATTACATAACCATTAAATTTCTTTTTAGAACAACAAATTAAATAAGNNGCTAAATTTTATTTACAATTAAGCATTACTTCATTTTGCGTACTTTGTTTAGTACAATTTTTATATGCTCAGCAACCCCAAAAAATGAATAAATTTCTGTATTATTCTATACGAGATGCTGAAAGCCCAATGCCGGAAACTACCCGGACGTGGGTTTGTGATAGCGCTATAATATTTGAGTTGAATTGCAGTTATAATTTTATCACTGCACCCTATAAATACATTTACCTGGATTTGCATACGTTTAAATACCAGGATTACTTAAGTTTTTCAGATACAGCTGCTGTGATGGCTAATTATAAATTAAAACCCCAAGGTCAATCCTATCCGGGTTTTCAATTTATAAAAGACTCGGCAATAAATAAATACGCTACAAATAAATTTAAAGTCAGCATAGACAGTACTGTCCGGCTTACAGATACATTCATGAATAAAGTAAACTACCATAGACTGCTGTACAAGGCAAGGTACCAATATGGACAACAAAGCTATTTGGATGGGCGTATTTATTATTTTTTATATAATAAGAGTATTAATAGCATTGCTTTAAACATGGATAGAGCAGCAAGCCTTTGTCCCGGATGTTTTATAGCGAGGGTGGACCTATTTACAGATGATACAAGTATTAAGCCTTATGTTTTTGAAAATAAAATTTACAGGAAATTGACAAATGATGAAGAAAAAGTATTTAAACAATGGTCGCAGAATGCAAAGAAAACAAAACTTCCTTTACTTAACCATGAAGATAGCTTAATTCAAAGCTCCACCATGAGAGGGCCAATAAATAAAAATTTAATTATACCATTAAAAGACTATGATTTTACCGCATATTTAAAACAGAAAAAATATCGGCAGTTACCAACAAAAAAATTACTACCTGCCAACAACAGTAAAATAGGCATTAACGAAGTAATAAAATGGCTGATAACCCAACAACAATTTTTTATTAATACGGATAGCAATAAAACAATTGCAAAAGTTCTGGCCAATTTGGAAAGTGAAAAACTATACAGGGAGCCTTATGAAGGCGGAAATATTATAGTTGTTCCTATTGATAAGCAGGTGCAAATAAGCAAAAATGTACGCACCGATCTTAACGCTCCGCTGCAATATTTAATACTTAAAGAAGACAGTAGCGGTGATATTAAGAATGGATATATGATATTGTTTTATCCATTGGATTCCTCAATAAATAAACTGCCAGCCAATGCCTTTGCTGATTTATTTACTAATCAAATACTTGATGGAGGAGTTACTATTGCGCTTATAATATTTCCTGACGAGTTAATTTATGAAACTGATTTTGCTGTTATTGGTGAAATGGAAGAAAATAGAGTTTGGAGAACTGAACCACCTATTTTCAATAACAGTAATGATACTTTCCAATGCAGGGATTATTTATTAGATAGAATGGTTATTTATACTGATGGCAGTTATAAATTTTCAAGCCAGTTTTTATACACAAAATGTTTAGGTACTAAAACGGGTAATCCTTAATTGCCTGAACTAAATTATTATTTTCTCAACTCTTCCATCACAAATTTTGCCGTAATACTTTTTTTTGTCGATTTCATCTCTTCTGGAGTACCTTCAAATAAAATTTCACCGCCTCCGCTGCCGCCTTCGGGGCCAATATCTATTATGTGATCGGCTACTTTAATGATGTCCAGGTTGTGTTCAATCACTAAAACCGTATTACCACGATCCACCAATTTATTCAATACATCCAGTAAGTGTTGAATATCCTGGAAATGCAGCCCGGTTGTAGGTTCGTCCAGTATATAAAATGTTTTACCGGTATCTCTTTTGCCTAACTCGGTAGAGAGTTTTACCCGTTGTGCTTCGCCACCGCTTAAGGTTACGGCGCTTTGGCCAAGGCTTATATAACCCAGGCCTACTTCCTGCAGCACTTTTATTTTGCGGTATATATAAGGCACGGCGCTAAAAAATTCTACGGCTTCATCTACCGTCATTTCCAATACATCGCTGATGGATTTTCCTTTGTAGCGTATTTCCAAAGTTTCCCTATTGTAGCGTTTGCCATTGCATTTTTCGCAATGCACATATACATCGGGTAAAAAATTCATTTCAATAACCTTCATTCCGCCGCCTTCGCACAGCTCACATCGGCCGCTTTTTACATTAAACGAAAAACGGCCTGCATTATACCCCCGTATTTTGGCTTCGGGTACGCTGGCAAATAAGGTTCTTATATCGGTAAAAAAACCACAGTAGGTTGCCGGGTTGCTCCTGGGCGTACGGCCAATGGGGCTTTGGTCTATCTCCAGCACCTTATCAATATTTTCCAAACCTTTAATAGACTGGTAAGGCAATGCAACAGCTTTGGATTTATAGCAATAGTTACTCAGCAAAGGAAAAAGCGTTTCATTAATAAGTGTTGATTT
>JRYE01006948.1_pt2 | contig 26126 bp, 30 predicted proteins | sample 235321 | NCBI WGS metagenome assembly JRYE01 (sample SAMN03074214, study PRJNA261473) | activated sludge metagenome | biome: Common Effluent Treatment Plant; feature: Wastewater; material: Activated sludge; isolation source: activated biomass in a lab-scale reactor treating industrial wastewater at... | reverse complement strand
ACAATTATACAACGGCTGCCAATAAAACAGCCATCCTCTACAATCACGGGGCTTGCCTGCAAAGGTTCCAGCACGCCACCAATGCCCACGCCCCCACTCAGGTGAACATTTTTTCCAATTTGTGCACAACTACCCACCGTTGCCCAGGTATCCACCATGCTGCCTTCATCTACATAAGCGCCAATATTTACATAAGATGGCATTAGCACCACATTTTTGCCCAGGTAAGCGCCATAGCGTGCTACGGCATGTGGCACCGCCCTTACACCCAAGGCCCGGTAATTATTTTTAAGCAGCATTTTATCATAAAATTCNNAAAGGAGTATGGCCTGCTTCACCCATTCATTCACCTGCCAGCCTTCTTCCAAAGGCTCTGCAGTACGCAGGCGGCCTTTGTCCACTTCTTCAATCACTGCTTTAACGGCCCCGCTATATTCGGGATCATTTAATAAATCCCGGTTGTTCCAGGCTTGTAAAATCATTTCCTTTAATTGCATCTAATAATTTTGCCGCAAAATTAATCAAAAAAAAAGTTTCATTTTTGCAGGTAATGGCTCCCGTAAAAAATATATTGATCCGCTTACCCAACTGGCTTGGGGATATGGTGATGGCCACCTCTTTTGTAAAAGCAGTGCAGCATCAATTTGCGGGCTCCGGGGTGGATGTAATTGCCAAAAAAGGGATGGATCAACTGCTGGATTATTTTCCTGCTCATCACGAAAAATATGTTTTTGATAAAACGCAATACCCGGGAATTTCAGGCGCAAGAAAATTTGGCCGGCAGATCAGCAATAAAAAGACTTACGATATTTTTTTCTGCCTGCCCGATTCTTTTTCTTCTGCCTTAATGGCTAAGGCTACTAAGGCAAAGAAAGTTGTGGGCTTCAAAAAAGAAATGCGTTCTTTTTTACTAACCCATTCTTTTCAAAAACCAAAAGGGCTGCACCGTGTGGAAGAATACCTCTACCTGCTGGAGCAATTTTGTAACATTAAAATTCCGGTGCCCCCGGTGGAATTAAACCATCGGGAAAAAGAAAAGAAAAACTATATTGTGGTTAATATAAACTCCGAAGCCCAGTCTCGCCGCCTGCCAAAAGAAAAAGCCGTAAGCCTGCTGAATCATTTAAGAAAAAGCATTCCATCCGATATTGTATTAATTGGAAGCCAAAAAGAGGCCGCCTGGGTAAACGAAATTTTAGATGCCCTGCAAAATAAAAGCGGGATTATAAATTTTGCGGGCCAAACCCGCATTCCGGAACTTATCCATTGCCTGGCAGGGGCATCAACGGTACTTACTACAGATAGCGGACCTGCGCATGTAGCAAACGCTTTGGGCACCTACAGCATTGTATTATTTGGTGCAGGAAATGAAAATAATACAGCGCCCTATAATCAAGCCAACAGGAAAATTATCCGGCTGGGTAAGTTACCCTGTGAGCCTTGTACAAAAAATACCTGTGTACATTACAAACTGCCGGAGTGCCTTTTACAACTTGATGATAACCTGGTAACGTCTGCCGTTATGCAACAGCTAAACTCATGATGATTGAAAACGATATCAAAGAATGTGTTAAAGCCCTCAGGAAAGGAAACCTTATCCTTTACCCTACCGATACCGTTTGGGGTATTGGCTGCGATGCTCAAAATGAACAGGCTGTAAAATAAATCTATGCCGTAAAAAAAAGGAACGAGCAATAAAGCATTATTATTTTGCTGCCCGATGAAAAGGCCATTACTCATTTTACCGATGATGCTTCGCCCACCGTTTTTGACTTTATAAAAGGTGTACACAAACCGGTTACCGTAGTTTATCCAAAAGCCAAAAACCTTGCAAAAAATATTATTAATGCCGATGGAAGTATTGCCATTAGAATTGTAAAAAAAGGTTTTGCAAAAGAGTTACTCAAAAAATTTGGCAAGCCTATTGTGAGCACTTCTGCCAATTTAAGCGGCTACCCGGCACCGGGAAATTTTAACGACATAGATATGGCCATTAAAAAAGCTGTGGATTATATAGTGGAGTTTTCCCGTGAGGATGAACGCATTGCTGCACCCAGTACGGTTGTAAAGCTGGATGGCACGGGTAAAATTATTATTTTACGGCCTTAAAACGTAAGCCCAATACCCAGTTGCACCGTTTGGCTTTTCCATTTTTCCTGGTTATCAATATCATTAAGATTGGTAAGACCCACCGCATACCTTCCATAAATTCTGAATTTGGAAATATTGATTTGCAAACCGCCCATCATACTGAAATCACCTTCTTTAAAAGCCTGCTGGCCGTTTTCCAATAGATTTTTATCGGCGCTTTTTAAAATACTGTATTGCGGACCCAGTTGCAGTACCATAAAAGGGTTGGGTTTAAAAGTGAGTAATAAGGGGATGCGGATATACTGCAACTTTGCTTTCTTAATATTATCAAAGTGATAAATATCGCTGAATGATGTGCCGGTATCAATACTTACCGAGCTAAATAACACTTCGGGCTGTATGCCCAGTTTTTTGCTGATGCCAATTTCAAATGCCGCTCCCACATGATACCCGTAGGCAAATTCCTGGCTAAAGGTTTTGCCGCTAAGTTTTTGAATGTCGGTACCAGCTTTAACGCCTACTTTAAAACCTTGCGCCAGTGCAGCGGTATAACCGCAAATCAACAACAGCATAAAGGGGATTAATTTCAATTTCATTGTATGGATATTTGTTATTTAGAAATAAAATTCGGGTATTTTTCAATACTTCGACTGGCAAAGCTCATTAAATTTGTTAATGAATAGTTGTTTTAGCTACCTAATTTAAAAATAAAATGCCGCAAGAAACTACACCCAACTGGCAACCGGGTTTTCTAAAAAACGAAACGGTTATTTTAAAACCAGTTGAAGAAAATGATTTTGAAGCCTTGTACCGTGTAGCCGCCGACCCTGCAATATGGGAACAACATCCTGAACGGGACCGGTATAAAAAAGAAATTTTTCAGCAGTATTTCAACAGTGCAATAGCTTCGCATTCCGCATTTTTAATTTTGGATAAACCATCAGGTAATCTTATAGGCAGCACCCGCTTTTACGATTACCGGGCAAACCCTTCATCTATAGCCATTGGCTTTACTTTTTTAGCAAAAGCTTACTGGGGTGGCGCTGCCAATAAAGCCGTAAAACAATTGATGCTGGATTATGCCTTTCAATTTGTTGNNATTTTGCAAGTATGGTTAAGTATGTATGTACAACTATTATTTTAATCCTGTATATGGGAAAAGGTTTTGCTCAAAAATCGCATTTTGGAAGCTGGTCTATTATTAATGCACAACTTACCCTATCACAAAACTGGGCTGTATTTGCAGAAGGCCAGGTACGGTCACAATCTTTTTTTAATCATCATTTTTATTATGAGGCAAAAGGCGGAGTGGAATACAAGCTCAATAAAAAAATAAAATTTGCAATAGGCGCCGGAAATTTTGGCACTTTTACCGATGGTGGAAATTTTTTAAAACCCAAAACCAGCAATGAAACCCGCCTTTGGGAGCAGGCTGTGATGAGCCACAAATTAACCCTTGTAAAACTGGAGCAGCGTCTGCGCATTGAACAACGCTGGTACGATGACGGTGATTACCGTAACCGTTTTCGCTACCGTTTAGGCCTTACGCTACCGCTTGGAGATGAAAAAAACAAGAGCAGCAAAATCTATCTCACTACATTTGAAGAAGTATTTTTTACCGATAAAAAACCCCATTTCAGCAGGAGCCGGTTTTTGTTTGGGCCGGGTTATCAATTTAATTCTTTTATCACCCTGCAACCCGCCTATGTTTATCAATACGACATTTCAAAAAACAGTAAACAAGGGAAGCACTTTTTACAGGTTTCGGTACTTTTAAAATTAAACCCGGGTAAGCCTTTACTAAAGTCAAACTATCCCCAGGCAAAATAAACAGCCCTCACCATTCCTTATTCATCCCTTTTTCAAATTCAACAAAAGATTGCCGGTCGTTTGCTTTGCTGCCAAAATATTTTAAAGGCGCTTCCATTTCTTCGGGCTTCATATAACCGGATAATACGGCGGGTTGTGCATTCAATTTACTGAGGAAAATGGTTGTGGGAAAACCCAGCTCATAGCCGGCTAATGTTTTGGCCAACTCATTTATTTTTTCTTTTTTATTGTAAGTATAATCTTTGCCTAAAAAAGAAATGCTTGCTTTTGTTTCGGCATTAAATTTTACAGCATAAAAATTTTGGTTCACATATTCCACCAGTTTAGCGTGGGTATAGGTTTTTTTATCCATTACTTTGCACCAGCCGCACCAGGTGGTGTACAGATCAATGAGAACCGGGCGGGGTTCTTTTTGATAGGCTTCCTGCATCTCTTCAAAACTCATCCAGTTTATTTTTGGGGCAGGTTTATAAGTGAAGGAAAGGGCCATCATTATCATTAAAGCGAGGCAAAGCGGAACACTTCGTTTTTTCATCAAAAATTATTTTAGTAGCTTAGTCTAAATTAAGCGTAAAACGACCATTTCATGCAAAAAATTGTTATAGCCATTACCGGGGCCAGCGGCTCAGTGTATTCCCGGCAATTATTAACAAAATTGCAGCAACTCCATCAATATATTAACGAGGTGTCGGTTGTGGTTACCGAAAATGCAAAACAGGTTTGGGAAACAGAATTGGGAGAAAATTTTACTGTTCCCGAAGGAACCCGGTCGTTTTCCAATACTGATTTTACGGCTCCTTTTGCATCGGGATCCGGTCAATACCAAACCATGATTATATGCCCATGCAGTATGGGTACACTGGGTAGAATTGCCGCCGGTACATCTAATGATTTAATTACCCGCAGTGCGGATGTAATCCTTAAAGAAAGAAGAAAATTAATTTGCGTGGTAAGAGAAACGCCATATAACCTCATCCACATCCGAAACATGGAAACCGTTACCCTGGCTGGAGGTATTATTTGCCCCGCCACACCTTCATTTTATAGCCAGCCTGAAACCATCGAAGCGCTGGCCGCTACGGTGGTGGACAGGGTTTTAGACCTTGCAGGATTGCCTGTAACAACTTATCGCTGGGGAAACTGAATTTAAAAAATTAATAAAACAATGTATTTATTAGAATCCTTACTGGTACCTTTTTTTTACCTCCTGTTAATAGTCATACAGTTGTTCATTGTAATAATTGGCACCTACAAAATTTACAAAAATCCATTTTTAAAAATGCACCAAAAGTCATTTTGGTTTTTTATAATTTTAGTAAGTGGAATAATTGGCTATATGCTTTTTATGCAATATGCATTAAAAGAAAAATATAGAAACCGGTAATAAATGAAACCGGCTGAAACAGAATCAGCGCAAATCCACCACTTCTACACCTGGGTATTTTTTGGCATCAAAAATAAAGGTAGCATCGGCAATGGCGGTATTGGGTTTAAAACTGCTGGTGCTGTAGGTATAGCGGTTACCGTTTTTTTCAAAAATTTTGGTGGTGTTTATTGCCGACTTATCAACATATAATAACACTTTAAAAAATGGTTTTGTTTTATCCACCGGCGTTAACTCCACTTCCTTCATTTTTTTACCGTTTAAAGCCGTTAGCCCGTTCAGTTTATATAAAAAATCTTTATCGTAAAAATTCGTAAAAAGTTTTTGAGGCGTTAAGGAGCCGCCGGATGGATCAATTTTTGTTATGGTTACTTCATTATCTTCTTTATTCATCGTCCATACATTGGCGCCATCGGAAAAAATTTCCTGGTCGGGAAGGGAAATGCGGTATTTTGAACCTTTCATAAAAACAGTACCGGATTTTGTACCCATGCTTTTGCCGGAACCATTTTCCACTTTTAGAACAAACTTTGCCTGAACGGTTTTATACGTTCTGAATTTGGAACTCACCTCATCCAAAACTTTTTTGGCTTCCGGGTCATTGCTGCCCAGGCCTTTGGAACTTTGGGCCTGCAAATTCCACACCAGGGCTAAAATAAATAACAGAGATAAGTTAAACTTCATCATAATGTAAAATTAGTATGTTTTAAACCGTTAAAAAAGCGGGCAAAGATAAGCATTTGACCAAAAATGCAGTTTGCCGGTTTAAATTTTGCGGCGGGCCATCTGTTAATGTATTGTTTATTTATTCAAAACCCGTCAATTTCGGGTATTAAGAATTGAAAAGATATTATTTTGCACCTGCTTCATACTCAACTCTCCTATTGCTGACAATTACCCTTAACAATTAATTTTTAATTAATGGAAAAAAATAGCGCTCTTACCCAACGGGTGAGTTATAGCCCATCTGCATTTACCGAATTTTTATGGTGGCTGTCCACAGCCGAAAAAGAATTGCTCGTAGATGCCGTAATTGATCGAAACCGTTATAGAATTATTGGGATGAGCGTGCTGGCCACATGGCTGTTTGCCACACTGGCCTGGACGTATTTTTTCAGCACGGTGATGGATTCCATTTACCCGGCGGCGGCATTGGGAATCTTTATGGGTTTCATCATACTCAGTATTGACAGAACACTCATTAAAGGAATCACCAAAACCAATAAGCATAAATTTTTACCCATATTTTTTCGTGGATTACTGGCGCTTACCATTGGTTTTTTTATGGCCCAGCCGGCCATACTCTATATGTTTAATAAAGAAATTAAACTTCAAACTTCGCTGGATAATGAAAAAAGAAAAATTACAAAACGGCAAGAGCTGGATACGCTCTACGCCCAACAAAAAATAACCTTAACATCAGGCAAACTCGCTCTGCAACAACAACTCACCCAAAAATATGATGCCGTGCAAAAGGCAAGAGAAAATTACCTGGCCGAATCCGATGGCAGTGGCGGTACCGGTAAGGTTGGCCTTAAAACCATTGCCCTGGCCAAAAAAGCCGAATATGAAAAAATTGATGCCGAATACCAGCAAATGGCAAAAACAACACTACCCAATATAGATAGCGCCGATGCCGCATTAAAAAAAATTGACCGGGACATTGCCCATGAAGAAGCTGCATTTGCCGCTTACTTTAACAACGGGTTTTTAACCCGTATTGAAGCCCTGAACAACCTGGTAAAGAATAACAAGGCGCTGCAAATGCGCTATTATCTCATTGTATTTATTCTCATGTTAATAGAGCTGATGCCGGTAATTGCCAAAATCATATTACCCGTAGGCAGTTACGATGAAAAAGTAAAACTGAGGGAAGAGATGGAAGCTGAAATTACCCGGATGAATATACGGCAGGAGCAACAACTAAAGGAACATTATAACCAAATAGCATTTGAACACAACAAGGAAGCCATTACCTCTTTTTTTAACTTAACTCAAAAAGATAAAGAAGAGAAAATGAAGAGTTTTAGTAAAAAATGGCGGGAAGAAAACCACCATGCATTTGACGGGCTTTGGGAAAAAATGAAAAAAGAAATTATAGCCAAGCAGGAAAACTAACCGTTTTAAAACCGGCCCCAATAAGGAATGGCAAACTTTCCCTATGGGTGGAGCTTGTAACCATTACAGCGCTTTTCTTTGTGTACGTAACGTTCGTTAAAATTTGATTGGCCCAAAGAAATTTTTTAAAAGAAAAAAGCCGGCTTTTAAATTCCGGCTTTAAAAATTGTTTTACTTTTTTTCCATCAGGTCAACGCTTCGGCTGATAAAATCGGTTAGGTTTTTACCATTTAATAATCCCTGGGAAAGCAAGGCAAGGTCTGCAAGATTTTTAACCAGCTTATGTTGTACGGCCTCATCGGTTTCTGCAAGAATATTTTTAAAAATACTATGGTTGCCATTAATGGTAAGATTTACTTCATCGGGCATTTGTGCATAAAAGGCCGCCATACCACCACCGATAGCTGCCATATCCTTCATACGCCGCATTTGCTCCGGCCTTGTAGCCGTTACAGGGGGCGCTTCGGGGCTTAGGCCTTTTACCTCCACTTGTATATGAAGACTATCGGCCGGTTGTTCAAATAATTTTTTGAGTTTTTCGGCATCTTCTTTACCCAATACACTTTCGGCGGCATCGGTTTTATCCACCAGGTTATCCGCAATATCGGCATCCACACGGGTAAAAATCACATCCGTCCATTTCATCTCCATGCTATTAATAAATGCGGCATCCACCAGGGTTTCCATTTTTACTACCCGGTATCCTTTTGCATTAGCCTGCTGAATGTATGCGTCCTGCTGTATGGGATTGGTGCTGTACAAAATGACCTGCTTGCCCTCTTTATTTTTTTGAAGGGTTTCTGTTGCCTGTTTATATTCGTCCAGCGTATAAAACGTTCCGGCGGTATCCTGCAGAATAAAAAATTTGTTGGCCTTCTCCAGGAACTTATCGTCCGTCATCATTCCATATTTTACAAACAGGCCAAGGCTTTCCCATTTTTCTTCAAAGGATGCCCTTTCTTTATTAAAGATTTCTTCCAGTTTATCGGCAACTTTTTTGGTGATGTGCGCATTGATTTTCCGCACATTGGGATCGCCTTGTAAATAACTGCGGCTCACATTTAGCGGAATGTCCGGGCTGTCTATAACGCCATGCAGGAGCATCAAAAATTCAGGTACAATATCTTTTACTTCATCGGTTACAAAAACCTGGTTGCTGTACAGTTGTATTTTATCTTTTTGTATTTCATAATTCTGTTTAATTTTTGGGAAATACAAAATGCCGGTAAGGTTAAACGGGTAATCCACATTTAAATGAATCCAAAACAAAGGGGTTTCACTAAACGGGTAGAGTTCTTTATAAAAGTTTTCGTAGTCTTCTTTTTTTAGTTCAGATGGCTTTTTTATCCATGCCGGCGCTGTGTTATTGATTTGTTTTTCTTCAAAAAAAACAGGCACCGGTAAAAACTTACAAAACCGTTCCAGGGTTTGTTTCACTTTATAGGCATCCAAAAATTCTTTACTGTCTTCATTTAAATGCATTACAATCTCGGTTCCTCTTTCGGCTTTATCGGTTTCTTCAATGCTATATTCCGGGCTACCGTCACATTCCCATCTTACGGCTTTTGCCTGGTCTTTATAGGATTTGGTAAACACTTCCACTTTATCACTCACCATAAAGGCGCTGTAAAAACCCAGTCCAAAATGACCGATAATATTGGCTTCACTTTGTCCTTTATATTTTTCCAAAAATTCTTCGGCGCTGCTAAAAGCTACCTGGTTAAGGTATTTATCCACCTCTTCGGCCGTCATCCCAATACCCTTATCGGATATGGTAATGGTCTTTTTGTCGGCATCAATTTTTACGGATATATTTAAATCCCCTACATCGCCCTTCACTTCGCCAATGGAGGAAAGGGTTTTTAGTTTTTGCGTAGCATCTACGGCATTACTCACCAGTTCCCGAATAAAAATATCATGCTCACTATATAAAAATTTCTTAATAATTGGAAAAATATTCTCTGTTTGCACCCTTATATTTCCCTTTTGCATTGTTGTGTCCATAATTTGGTTCTTGTTTATTAAATGAATGCCTAATTTATTTCAAAAAAAATGCCATTGCCAGATTTGCTTTGCTTTCTGCCAAGATGCCCGAAAATAATAAGGAAATGCTGNNCCCGGCAGCAGAGGTTCTTAAAAACAGAACTATTTACGGCTTAATTTGATGATGCAACAATGCGGTTAACTCCTTAAAAGAAGGGTTGCAAAATTGAATCCCCGGCTCATTTTTAAACCAGGTAATTTGCCGCTTGGCGTAATTCCTGCTGTGCTGCTTAATTAATTCTATGGCCCGGCTCCTGTTGATCGTTTCGTCAAAATATTCAAAAAACTCCTGGTAACCCACCGTTTGAAGCGCATTTAAATGCCTGAACCCGTAAAGGGATCTTGCTTCGGCTTCCAGCCCTTGCTGAACCATATCCTCTACCCTTTTATTAATACGGTCATAAAGCATGGGGCGCTCCATTTGCAGGCCGATTACAATACATTTAAAGTTGCGGTTTTTATGGGTGCCGGTTTGAAAAGTTAATATAGATTTTCCGCTGGCCAGTTTAACTTCAAGGGCACGCAGGGTTCGTTGCGGATTGTGTATTTCTCCTTTTGCGAAATATTCAGGATCCTGTGTTTTAATTTCTTCTATGAGCCAATCTTTTCCTTTGCGGACATATTGATCCATAAGGGATGTGCGAAGGGTATTGCTAATAGGTGGGATGTGATCCATGCCCTGTGTAAACGCCCTGATATNNGGACTGTTTTTTAAAAATCTCTTCAACAGCTTTTAACGCATCTTGTTCAAAATCGGCAACCGTTACAGGCTGGGTTATGGAGTGGGAATTTATAAAATGATGGCGGATGCTGCTGAGTTGTTCTTCACTGGGTTTGGCTACGCCAATGTTCAGTTCCCGGTAACATTGCCTGCTGTCTGCAGAAATAATTTCGGTGGAAAAATAATTTGCCAGCTCAATAGCCAGGGTTGTTTTACCTATTGCCGTTGGGCCACAAATAATGATACAATAGTTCAAGGTTAAAAGAAAAATATACAGTGAGAAAACCGGAGTACCACTTTGAAAAAATGAGTTGATGGATTATAGCTAATGAAACTTAATACCCATCATTGCTTTCACTGCCTTCATCGGCAAATTCATCTGCATCAGAATCGGCTTCAGCTTCGCCATCGCCCTCGCTGCCAAAATTATCATTCATGGCATCGGGTTGGAGATCATATTTTTCTTCCATTTCTGCAAGACGTTTGTCCACCAGGCCTTTGGTACCATACTGTGAGGGCCCTAATCCTTCGGTGCGTACACAGCAGGGGTAAACCAGTTTTTGGTTTTCTTCTTTTTCCACCTGTATCAATTCTACCTTAAAATGCCAGTTTTTATTGAAGTCGTACTCGTAAACAAATTTTTGATTGGGCGATTTTATTTCATCACCAATCATGGTTTCTACCATTATAAGCGGGGCTACTTTGTAGGATTTATCATAAACTTCAAGGCTTATTTCCCGGCCCAGTTGCCAGCCATCATTACTGCGGTAAAAAGTTGCTTTGTGCTTATTGTCAAATTCAAAACTTTTTAGAATAATATGGTGTAAATCCAGGAAGGTTTGAACATGCTTCACCGCAACATCCCTGTAAATGCTCTCATCTTCTTCCCAATATATTCTAAACCGTAATATTGCCATATTGTAAAGATAAGAGAAAAAAGCACGTAAATTTTAAGGCAAAATTTTTGAAAATTATTTTTAGTTAAAGCGGCTTATACTTTAACAAATTTCTTTGTAAGCTCCCATAAAACAACGCCGGCTGCCGTGGCTATATTGAGAGAATGTTTCATGCCCATTTGCGGAATTTCCAAAAAACCATCGCAATGGCTAATGGTAGATTGTTCCACACCGGTTACCTCGTTGCCAAAAATTACGGCTATATTATCGCTTGCCGAAAATTGTACCTGGTTGAGTTTAAGGCTACTGGCCACCTGCTCCACCGCATATACTTTATAGCCTATTGATTTTAAATGCCGGATAGCTTCTTCCGAAGTTTTAAAATACTGCCATTCAACGGTATCTTCGGCGCCCAGGNNGTTCTAAAAACGCTTCCTACATTATAAGCGCTGCGAATGTTTTCCAAAACTGCAATAACCGGGTTTTTTTCGGCCTGTTTAAACTCCTCCACCGATTTTCGGTTTAATTCATCCATTTTAAGTTTGTGGCCTTCCTGCATACTAATCTTTACTTAAAACCGATGAGTCTATGCCTTCCTTTTGCGCTGCGTATTCCTTTGCCGCTTTAATAAAACCTACAAATAAAGGATGGGGCCTTTCTACGGTACTTTTTAATTCCGGGTGATATTGCACGCCACTGAAAAAAGGATGTGAGGGTATTTCAACAATCTCCACCAGTTCCGTTTGAGGGTTTTTGCCACTGGCTATCATTCCTGCTTTTTCAAAATCGGCCAGGTATTTATTATTAAACTCCCAACGGTGGCGGTGCCTTTCGGTAATAGAGGTAGATGCATATATGCCGGCCGCCAATGAATGTTCTAAAATTTCACAGGGGTAAGATCCCAGTCGCATGGTGCCCCCTTTGTTTTTGATTTGCTTTTGAGCTTCCATTAAATCAATAACCGGGTACGGGGTGGAGGTTTCCATTTCGGTGCTGTTGGCATTGGGCCATCCCAATACATTACGGGCATATTCTATTACGGCCATTTGCATACCCAGGCAAATTCCAAAAAAAGGTAAACCGTTTTCCCTTGCGTATTTTACCGCAATAATTTTTCCTTCCACTCCCCTGCTTCCAAAACCCGGGGCCACTAATAACCCATCCAGGTCTTTTAGTTTTTCGGCAACATTATTATGGTTAATATATTCACTGTGTACATTCACAACCTGAACCTTGCATTGGTTTTCTGCCCCGGCATGTACAAAGGCTTCCAATATGGATTTATAGGCATCCTGCAACTCCAGGTATTTACCAATTAACCCAATTTTCACTTTAGTTTTAGGGTGCTGAAGCTTTGCCAGGAAACCCCTCCACAACGCCAGGTCCGGCGCTGCATATCCATTGAGTTGCAATTGCTTTAACGCTATAATATCCAATCCTTCTTCAAGCATTTTTAAAGGCACTTCGTAAATGGAGTTGGCATCGGCAGATTCAATTACGGCATTGGGTTTAACGTTACAAAAAAGGGCAATTTTGCGTTTTAAATCAGAAGACAAAGGATGCTCGGTACGGCAAACAATGATATCGGGATGTACCCCTTCCTGGCTTAGCATGCGTACACTGTGCTGCGTAGGTTTTGTTTTTAACTCTTTGGCCGCTTTGAGGTAAGGGATAAGGGTAAGATGTACCACCAGGCAATCTTCTTCCGGCAGTTCCCATTGAATTTGACGAACCGCCTCAATAAATGGAAGGCTTTCAATATCGCCAACCGTACCCCCAATTTCTGTAATTACAATATCATAATCGCCGGTGGTACCCAATTGCAACATCCTTCGTTTAATTTCATCGGTAATATGCGGCACCACCTGCACCGTTTTACCGAGGTAGGCCCCTTCACGCTCTTTATTGATTACGGTTTGATAAATGCGGCCCGTGGTAACATTATTGGCTTGTGATGTTGGGGTGTTTAAAAACCTTTCGTAATGCCCTAAATCCAAATCGGTTTCTGCCCCGTCATCGGTTACATAACATTCTCCATGCTCGTAAGGATTTAAGGTTCCGGGATCAACGTTTATATATGGGTCAAATTTTTGAATAGTAACTTTTAACCCACGGCTTTGCAGCAATTTTGCCAGCGATGCGGCAATTATTCCTTTACCTAAAGATGACGTTACACCCCCTGTTACAAAAATATACTTTGCCATAACAAAAAATTATAAAAAAGCTCCGCACCGGTAACACCTGAAAAAATTGTATCCACAATGAATTAAAGCATTACCCTTTGCCAGAGCAATATTATTTCCAACTAAATTTGATATTCAAGAAAACTGCCTTGTAAATCAAGACCAAGGGGATGAAAAACATCCTAGAGGTCATGCAAAGATATAAGATTTTTTTTAGCAAAAAAACCGGGTTAATAAATTGAAAGAAATTCTTCATTTTCCTGGAGAATTTATTGATTTTGAGGCTTGTTTCGTGCAAAAACTATAAAATCCGTAGAAGGAAGTTGGGTTATGCCCAGCAGGTGCAGCAGGGTGATTAACTGCCCCCTATGATAAGTTTGATGATTAAAAAGATGCTGCATGATTTGCCCTAACGGCTGACTAAAGGGTATGCCTTTAAGGTTGGTATAAGGAATCATTTTTTCAAAGTCGGCATCATGACTGCTTTGCAATAGTTTTACCCATTGGGCGGAGCAATCAGCCCATCTGCCAAAAAGGGCAATAGGAGTTTCTTCGGTATTAACATGCCCCGTTACGGTGTCCTTCATTTTAACACGCCGGTACCATAACTCTTCAGCAAAACATAAATGCTGTACGGTTTCAAAATTGCTTTTAATACTGGATGGAAATTCCTGCTTTAGTTGCTGCTCCGTTAACCGGTTCAAAATTTCGGTTATTTGGTTATTGGCCCAAAGATTATATTCTGCATATTGCAGGAGTAAATTTTTCATATTATTATTTTTCTATACAAAATTAAACATTACCCATAATGGAAATTACCATAAGGCCGGCGGTAAAAGCAGATTGCATTGCTATGATGCAATTAATTAATGAATTAGCGCTATTTGAAAAAGCGCCGCAAGAGGTAACGGTAAGTATGGAGCATTTTGAGGATGCCGGCTTTGGGCCCAGGCCGGTTTGGTGGGCTTTTGTGGCTGTAGTAAAGCGCCCAGATGAAACAGAGGAAATTGTAGGTTTTGCCTTATACTATATCCGTTACAGCACCTGGAAAGGATCGAGAATGTATTTAGAAGATATTTTAGTAACAGAAAATATGCGTGGCAAAGGTATCGGAAAGTTACTGATGGACAAACTTATCCAGGTAGCCCGTGAAAAACAATTTACCGGTATTACCTGGCAGGTATTGGATTGGAACAGCGCTGCCATTGATTTTTATAAAAAGTATAATGCCCGTTTTGACGCAGAATGGGTGAATTGTTCCATTGAATTGTAATGGCCGGCGCCTCCTCCCGCTTTAAACAACGGATTAAGATGTCCTTAAATTTCATCCTGTTTTATTCTTTGTAGAATGTGCAGTACATTTGCAGCGTTTCACAACAAAGCATATCAATAACGATGGCAGAAAAAATAACCATGGGCGCCAATGGCAAGCTCTCTGTACCAAATCAACCCATCATACCCTTTATTGAAGGAGATGGTATTGGTCCCGAAATATGGAAAGTTGCTCAACATGTTTTTGACCAGGCCATAGCCAAAGCCTACTCCGGTCAAAGAAAAATTGAATGGAAAGAAATGCTTGCCGGCGAAAAAGCGTTTAAACAAACCGGCGAATGGCTTCCTGCGGATACGTTGAAAATTGCCAAAGAATATATTGTTTCCATAAAAGGGCCGCTTACCACACCTATCGGCGGCGGCATCCGGTCTCTAAATGTTGCGATGCGCCAGGACCTTGACTTATATGCCTGTGTTCGCCCGGTAAAATGGTTTAAAGGTGTTCCCTCACCGGTTACACACCCGGAGCAGGTTGATATGACCATATTTAGAGAAAACACAGAAGATATTTATGCGGGTATTGAATGGAAAGCAGGCAGTGATGAAGCCAAAAAATTTGAAAAATTTTTGATGGAAGAAATGGGGGTAAAAAACATCCGCTTTCCCGGCAGTTCGGGATATGGCGTAAAACCGGTATCGGCCGAAGGCACAAAGCGCCTGGTACGTTCGGCAATTCAATATGCTTTAGAAAACCACCTGCCCAGCGTAACCCTGGTACATAAAGGCAATATTATGAAATTTACCGAGGGCGCTTTTAAACAATGGGGTTATGAAGTAGCCCGGCAGGAATTTGCGGATAAAACCTTTACCTGGGACGAATGGGATGAAATAAAAAAATTGCAGGGAGAAGAGCAGGCCAACGAAGTACAAAGAAAAGCGCTGCATGAAGGAAAGTTGTTGGTAAAAGACATTATTGCCGACAATTTTTTACAACAAATATTAATTGCGCCTAAAGATTTTTCGGTAGTGGCAACACTCAATTTAAATGGTGATTATATTTCGGATGCCCTGGCTGCAGAAGTGGGTGGTATTGGAATTGCCCCCGGGGCCAACATCAATTACAAAACCGGGTACGCTGTTTTTGAAGCCACACATGGCACAGCGCCAAAATTTGCCGGAACCGACAGCATGAACCCGTCTTCTGTAATTTTAAGCGGGTGCATGATGCTGGAATATATGGGTTGGAAGGAAGCCGCAGCATTAATCACATCGGCTTTGCAAGCCACTATCATGCGTAAAACCGTTACCATTGATTTTTATAATTTAATGACCGGCGCCACCCTACTTAAAACCTCCGAGTTTGGAAATGCCATTATTGAGAACATGGGAACCGTTACCGGAGATGGACAGTTGAAAAAAAGTAGTAGTTTATAAGAGTAGGCATAGGTTAATGGCTAATGGTTAATGGCTAATGGTTAATTGCTAATGTTTAATGATTAATGGTTAATGGTACAATAAAACTTACTTAATTCATAACCCATAACTCATAACCAATAACTCATAATTCATAATTCTCCCCAACAAATATTACATTTGCCAACTATAAAATAAAACGAACACACTATGAGTAAAATAAAAGTTGCAAACCCGGTTGTGGAACTGGATGGCGATGAAATGACCAGGATTATTTGGAAGTTCATAAAAGATAAATTAATACTGCCTTACTTAGATATACCCATTCAATATTTTGACCTGGGAATTGAATACCGGGATGAAACCAACGACCAGGTAACCATTGATGCCGCCAATGCCATTAAAGCCTGTGGTGTAGGGATTAAATGCGCCACCATTACCCCGGATGAAACAAGAGTAAAGGAATTTAACCTGAAACAGATGTGGAAAAGCCCAAATGGTACCATCCGCAATATTTTAGATGGAACCGTTTTTAGGGAACCGATTGTAATGCAAAATGTACCCAGGCTGGTGAGCAACTGGACGGCTCCCATTATTGTTGGCCGTCATGCTTTTGGAGACCAGTACAGGGCCACCGATACCGTTCTTAAAGGCAAAGGAAAGCTTACCATGACGTTTACACCCGAAGATGGCAGCCCCCAACAAGTATTTGAGGTGTATCAATTTAAAGGAGATGGGGTTGCATTATCCATGTATAATACCGATGAGAGTATTTATGGTTTTGCAAGAAGTTGTTTTAATATGGCCTTAACCAAACAATGGCCATTATACCTTTCTACCAAAAATACCATTCTCAAGAAATATGATGGCCGCTTTAAAGATATTTTCCAGGAAGTGTACGAAAAAGAATTTAAGCCCCGGTTTGAAGCGGCAAAGATTGTTTACGAACACCGGCTTATTGATGATATGGTTGCCAGCGCTTTAAAATGGAATGGCAACTTTGTGTGGGCCTGTAAAAATTATGATGGTGATGTGCAAAGCGATTCCGTAGCCCAGGGATTTGGTTCTTTGGGCCTTATGACTTCTGTGTTAGTAACTCCCGATGGAAAAATTATGGAAGCAGAAGCCGCACATGGAACCGTTACCCGTCACTTTCGTGACCACCAGTCGGGCAAGCCTACCAGCACCAATCCTATCGCTTCTATTTTTGCCTGGACGAGGGGCCTTGCTTTTAGGGGCAAACTGGATGAGAACCAGCCCTTAATTGATTTTGCAAACGCTTTGGAATCCGTATGTATTGAAACCGTAGAAAGCGGTAAAATGACAAAAGACCTTGCCATATGCATACACGGCAATAAAGTATCCCATGGCGAGCATTATTTATACACCGAAGAATTTTTAGATGCTATTGATCAAAACCTGAAAAAAAAGATGAAGCTCTAACTTCTTCATTATCCCATTTAAAAAGCTGTTCATCAACAGCTTTTTTTTAACCCCTTCATGAACTTTTATGACTGCGTAAAATGCCAAGGCAATGTTCCAGGCTTTCCCTCCACTGTGGGATGGGGATATGAAATGTTTGCTGAAATTTTTGGGTATCTAATGCAGAATACGATGGTCTTTTAGCCGGGGTGGGATAATCGGCAGTTGTAATAGCATCTACCTTGCATGAAGCCCGGGAAATTTCACGGATAGCCTGTGCAAATTGGTGCCAGGTAATAATGCCCGTATTACAATAATGAAAAATGCCGGGTACAAAATTTTGCTTGGCAATAATTTGCATAATGGCATTTGCCAGGTCGGCAGCATAAGTTGGGGACCCATATTGATCGGCCACTACCCCAATGCGTTCCCGCTCTGCCATAAGCCTGAGCATGGTTTTTACAAAATTATTTCCGTAACTGCTATACACCCATGATGTACGAAAAATCATGACCTGGTCATATTCTTTTAACGCTTTTTCTTCGCCGCTCAGCTTGCTGTACCCGTAATAATTCAAAGGAGCGGTATCATCAGCTTCTGTATAAGGCTTGGTTGCATTGCCGGCAAAAACATAATCGGTTGAAATATGAAAAAATTTTACTTCATACTTTTTACATGCAGCAGCTAAAATTCCTACAGCATTTGCGTTTACATCATAAGCAGCAGTCCTTTCCTTTTCTGCTTTATCTACAGCAGTATAGGCGGCGCAGTTAATACAAAACCGGGGTAAGTGAGTGGAAAAATATTGGTCAACTTTTTTATCGTCTGTAATAGGTAGTTCTTCTTTTGAAGCAAATAAAAACTCAAATCCCGGAAAAGCATTTTGCAGTTGCCGGAACTCCATACCCAACTGCCCGTTTGCGCCTGTAACCAGTATTTTAATGGAAGAAGTCAATGCCATTTAAATTTTACCAAATTCAAAATTATTGCTGCATTCAAAAACACCGGGGTATTGTTGATCTTTTTCGGATACAATTTGCTGTTCCGGCGCTATTCCCCAATTGATTTTTAAATCCGGGTCGTTAAGCTGTATTCCGCCTTCTGATTCTTTGTGATAAAAGGCATCGCATTTATAAAAAACTTCGGCGGTAGGGCTTAACACGGAGTAGCCATGGGCAAATCCTTTTGGAATGAAAAGTTGCTTTCTATTTTCGGCAGAGAGCTCAATGGTATATACCTGGGCATAAGTGGGGGATCCTTTTCTCAAATCTACCACTGCATCAAGTATGGTGCCCTGCAATACCCTTATAAACTTGGTTTGAGCAAATGGGGCTAACTGGTAATGTAAACCCCTCACCACTCCATAGGTTGATTTGGCCTGGTTATCCTGTACAAATAGAATATCAATGCCGGCTTCTTTACAGGTTTTGCTGTTATAACTTTCAAAAAAATATCCACGGCTGTCTTCAAAAACTTTTGGTTCAAAAACCAGTAGCCCCGGAAAAGCAGTAGAAATAAAAGGCATTTGAAAAATTAATTTGAGTAAACAGTTTTAAAATAATCAATGGTATCAATTAAGCCTGCTTCAAAATTTTTAGTAGGCTGGTAATCTAATANNTCAACTGGCTTTTACAGGTTTCATATAAATAATTTACCGAAAACCGATCTCCCACGGCAACATTATACACTATATTTAAAGCGGCTTCATTGCCGGTAAGCATCCCTTTAATATTGATTTGCACGGCATTTTCCACAAAGGTAAAATCCCGGGTTTGTTCACCATCCCCATTTATATAAACCGGTATGCGTTTTAAAATTCCTTTTACAAATAAAGGAATAACGGCCGCATAAGGCCCATCAGGATCCTGCCGGGGGCCAAAAATATTAAAATACCTGAACCCCATAATTTTTAATCCATACACATCGGCAAAAACCTGGGCGTACAATTCATTGGTTTTTTTTGTGGCGGCATAAGGGGATAAACAACGACCTGTTTTTTCTTCTTTTTTGGGCAAGGTAGGTTCATCGCCATAAACCGAAGATGAAGATGCGTAAACCAATTGTTTTATCCCATGATCAACCGATGCTTTTAAAATGTTTACAAATCCTCCCACATTTACTTCATTGAAGTACACCGGTTCTTTTATACTCCGTGGAACAGAACCCAATGCAGCCTGGTGGCTCACATAATCCATACCTTTACAGGCAGCCTGGCAGGTATCTGCATTTCGGATATCGCCTTCCATGAACTCAAATGCCGGATATTGTTTTAAAATAGCCAGGTTGGTTTCAAATCCATTCACCAGATTGTCCAGCACACGCACTTTGCCGGCGCCGTTTTTAAGAAGGTATTCGGCAATATGGCTCCCAATAAAGCCTGCCCCACCGGTTACCAGGAATGCATCAGAAGCTATATTTTTTGAATGAAACAACATAGGAATGTCAACCATACTTTTTAAATCCGTTTACAAACTCCAGTACGCCCTCTCCGAAATTTTATTTCTATAGATCCCTTTCAAATCGGCAATTACCGCTTTTTCTTTTGTGATGGCGTTAAAATATTTTTCATCGAGCTCTTTATATTTCAAATGAGGAACCGTTACAATTACCGCATCATAGTCATTGGCAATTTTTGGCGTTAACCCAAAGCCATATTCATGATTGAGTTCTTCACTATCAGCATGAGGATCGGTAACTTCTACATTGAGTGAAAACGATTTTAATTCATTAACCACATCGGCCACTTTACTGTTGCGGATATCACTTACATTTTCTTTAAACGTAGCGCCCATTACCAGCACTTTGGCATCCTTTACATCGGATACGTTTTGAATAATATGTTGTAATATTTTTTTGGCCACATAAGCGCCCATGCTATCGTTAATAACCCGCCCGGCCAGGATTACACGGCTATCGTAACCCAACTCTTTTGACTTATAGGTGAGGTAATACGGATCCACGCCAATGCAATGGCCGCCTACCAACCCCGGTTGAAATTTTAAGAAATTCCATTTTGTACCTGCAGCTTCCAAAACTTCATAGGTATTAATTTGCATCTTATCAAAAATGATTGAAAGTTCATTCATGAGTGCAATATTGAGGTCTCGCTGGGTGTTTTCAATAATTTTTGCGGCTTCGGCAACCTTTATGGAAGAAGCTTTATACACACCGGCCTTTACAACCAGTTCATAAACTTTTGCAATGATATCCAGGCTTTCGGCATCACAACCGCTTACCACTTTTGTAATGGAAGTAATGGTATGTTCTTTATCGCCGGGATTAATTCTTTCGGGAGAATAGCCAATTTTAAAGTCCTTACCCCCTTTTAATTTTGATATTTTTTCAATTACCGGTAAGCAATCCTCTTCGGTACAGCCGGGGTAAACGGTACTTTCAAAAACCACATAATCTCCTTTTTTTATGACTTTACCAATGGTTTCGCTGGCCTTTAATACCGGTACAAGGTTAGGGATATTATGATCGTCAACCGGCGTAGGCACCGCAACAATAAAAAAATTGGCCTGTCGCAATACGTCCAGGTCATTGGTAAATTCAATATCAGTATTATCAAAGGCCTCCGTATCCAGTTCCTGGCTTGGATCAATTTGGTTTTGCATCATTTTTACCCTTTCGGCATTAATATCAAAACCAATTACTTTAATTTTTTTTGCAAATTCCAGCGCTATGGGCAGGCCAACATACCCCAGGCCGATTACCGCAAGCATTTTCTTCTTCTCAATTAAATCCTGGTACATTTATCGTTTGATTATTTTTGTTCATTTCAATATGGTGGATATACAGGTTATTTCCTGCTTTCAAATTCCTTAGGTTGTTTGGTGAGTTCTTCTTTTGGCAATGACTTGAAATAATTATAGGTAATTTTTAATCCCTCGGCCCTGCTTACTTTTGGCGACCATCCCAATAGTTCTTTAGCCCTTTTAATATCGGGTTGCCTTTGCCTGGGGTCGTCAACCGGCAAGGGTTTATATACAATTTTTTGTTTGGTATGGGTAAGTGCAATAATTTCTTCTGCAAAATCTTTCAGGGATATTTCATCGGGGTTGCCAATATTTACAGGATGAGCATAATCGCTCATCAGCAACCGGTAAATTCCTTCAATTAAATCATCCACAAAACAAAANNATGCGCGTCTCCACGCCGTGATAGGTGTGGTAGGCCATGGTGATGGCCTCCTGAAAACGCTTGGCCTCATCATACATGCTGCGCTTGCCCACCGGGTTCACATGGCCCCAGTAGCTCTCGCTCTGCGGATGCACCTTCGGGTCGCCATACACTTCGCTGGTGCTGGCAACCAATATCCTTGCGTTTTTAGCCTTTGCCAGTCCAAGGCAGTTATGCGTACCTAATGACCCTACCTTCAAGGTTTGGATTGGAATTTTTAAATAATCTATGGGGCTGGCCGGAGAAGCAAAATGCAAAATATAGGCTAACTCACCTGGTATGTGAATGAACTTGGATACATCTTGATGAAAAAACTCAAATTGCTCCAGTTTAAAAAGATGTTCAATATTTCTTAAGTCGCCGGTAATAAGGTTGTCCATCCCAATTACATGATAGCCTTCTTTAATAAACCGGTCGCATAAATGCGAACCTAAAAAACCTGCTGCACCGGTAATGAGTACTCTTTTTTTCATACTGGTTTTATTTGGATACTACTTTTGCCCGGCCCACACTTTCGTAATGAAAGCCTAAATCTTTCATTTGCTCCAATTCAAATAAATTTCTGCCGTCAAAAATCACTTTATTTTTTAAAAGGGCAAGCACCTGGTCAAAATCGGGTGTTCTGAATTCGTTCCATTCTGTAGCGATTACCAGGGCATCGGCACCTTTAAGTGCATCATACTGGTTTTCGGAATAATTTATTTTATCCCTGATCAATTGTTTTACATTCTCCATGGCTTCCTTGTCAAATGCCGTAACCACGGCTCCTTCATCAACTAAAACATCAATAATATTTAATGCCGGCGCTTCCCGTATATCATCTGTATTCGGCTTAAACGCAAGGCCCCATAAGGCAATTTTTTTCCCTTTAAGATTTCCCCCAAAGTAAGCTTTAATTTTGGGTAATAAATGTAATTTTTGGGCAACATTTACATCCATTACTGCATTTAAAATTTTGAAATCATATTTTACTTCGTCACTGGACATTACTAAAGCCTGAACATCTTTTGGAAAACAACTGCCCCCGTATCCTATTCCCGGAAAAAGGAACCGTTTGCCAATCCTGCTGTCGCTGCCAATTCCCCTGCGCACCATATCCACATCTGCACCCAGTCTTTCGCAAAGCTGGGCAATCTCATTCATAAAACTAATTTTAACCGCCAAAAATGAATTAGCGGCATACTTGGTGAGTTCGGCCGATTTTTCATCCATGAAAATGATCGGGTTTCCCTGGCGTACAAAGGGTGCATACAGGTCGTTCATTAATTTAGTGGCCTTTTCGGATGTGGTGCCTATCACTACCCTGTCAGGTTTCATAAAATCATCCACCGCAACACCTTCTCTCAAAAACTCAGGGTTGCTTACTACATCAAATGAAAATTCCGGCGCACCGTTATTAAGAATTGCTGTTTTAACCTTTTCGGCAGTACCCACGGGTACGGTACTCTTATCTACAATAACTTTATAATCATTGGCGGTAAGCAGTTTGCCCAGGTCGGCAGCTACGCCCAGGATATATTTTAGATCGGCGCTGCCGTTTTCTCCCGGCGGTGTTGGCAATGCCAGGAAAACTATTCGGGCCTCTTTCACAGCATCGGCAAGCGATGTGGTAAAATGCAAACGGCCTTCTTTTTGGTTGCGTAAAAATATTTTTTCAAGGCCGGGTTCGTAAATGGTAATTTTTCCGGCATTCAACTTATCCACTTTACTTTTATCAATATCTACACAAGTAACGTTATTCCCTGTTTCGGAAAAACAGGTACCGGTTACCAAACCTACATAACCTGTACCAACAACTGCAATTTTCATATACGAGTTTAACTGTTTTTATTATTGATTAACGAACTCCAGTACTTTTTCCACTACAAAATTTTGTTGCTCTTCATCCAACTCGGTATGGATGGGCAGGGATATTACCCTTTCGGTAAGCCAATCCGTAACCGGTAAATGGTATTGGCTGCCGCCAAAAGCATCAAACATTTTTTGACGGTGAGCGGGCACCGGGTAATAAATCATGTTGGGAATTTTTTGAGCCGTAAGCCATTCGCTTAATGCATCCCTGTTTACCTCATTCAACAATAATGTATATTGATGAAATACATGATGGTTATTGGAAGCCCTAAACGGCGTAGTGATTTTTTTATTGCCGACAAAAGCTTTATCATAAAAATCAGCAGCTTTACGCCTGGCTTCAATATAACCGTTGAGGTGCTTTAACTTAATATCCAAAATTGCAGCCTGTACGGCATCCAACCTGCTGTTGCAGCCCACCACATCATGATAATACCGCTTGCTTTGCCCATGGGAAGCAATCATTTTCAATTTTTCCATTAACGAATCATCATTGGTAAACATTGCACCGCCATCTCCAAAAGCGCCTAAATTTTTACTGGGATAAAATGAGGTGCAACCAATTGTGCCTATGGTGCCGGTTTTTTGAACCTTACCGTGGCTAAAGCGGTAATCATTTCCAATGGCCTGTGCATTATCTTCAATAACATGTAGATTATGAGAGGCGGCTAACGACATAATAGCCTCCATATCTGCAGCCTGCCCATATAAATGCACCGGTACAATAGCTTTGGTTTTACCGGTAATGGCTTTGGCAATTGATTGGGGATCTATGCAAAAAGTTTGGGGATCTACATCTACAAAAACCGGTTTTATGCCCAGCAAGGCTGCCACTTCTACTGTTGCGATATAGGTAAACGAAGGCGTTATAACTTCATCGCCGGCTTTAATATCCAGCGCCATCATGGCAATTTGTAAAGCGTCGGTACCGTTTGCACATGGAATGCAATGTTTACTATTGTGATAGGTGGCCAGGTGTGCAGCAAAATCATTTACCNNCAGAAACCATATCCCTCCTACCCGCTTAACAGGCTTTAAATCAACCGGAATGAAACCATTTACCCAAACGGCAGACTAAGGTAGGCGGCTTGAGGAAATAACCATTATTTTTGACTTAAAATTTTTTCTTTGAGTAAAATAATCTATAGCCTGTCGGTTTATTTTTACTATGCGGCTTTGCACCTGGCTTCATTTTGGAACAGTAAAGCAAAACTTTGGGTACAGGGCAGAAAAAACATTCTTGGAAAAATACGCCAGGTGCTTGAATCCAACACTTCCCCGGTAATTTGGATGCATGCTGCAAGCCTGGGTGAGTTTGAGCAGGGTAAACCGGTTATTACCCGTCTAAAATCCATCTACCCCGATCATAAAATTCTCATAACCTTTTTTAGCGCCAGCGGCTTTGAAAATAAAAAGAATTACAACGGCGCCGAATATATTTTTTATTTACCCATTGACAGCGCAGGTAATGCAAGAGAATTTTTAAATATCGTAAAACCCAGCCTGGTTATTTGGGTAAAATATGAATACTGGTTTCATTNNTTCATTATTTAACGCAATTAAAACAACGAAATATCCCGGTTATCCTCATCTCGGCATTATTCAGGCCCTCGCAACCCTTTTTTAAAATTTATGGGAGCCTATGGAAAAAAATGTTGCTTTGCTTTGAGGGTATATTTGTACAAAACAGCGCTTCTGGAGAGCTGCTAAAATCCATTGGTATTTATGAAAATGTAACCGTAAGCGGCGATACCCGGTTTGACAGCGTAATACACACTGCAGAACATTTTACTGAATTACCCAACAGCATAAAATTATTTTGCAACGGGCACCGGGTGCTGGTTGCCGGAAGTACCTGGGCTGAAGATGAAGAAGAATTTGTGCATTTTATAAAAAATAATACCCGCATAAAATTCATCATTGCCCCCCATGAAACCGCAAAAAGCAATATTGAAGAAGTGCAAAGCCGTTTCCCGGGCTGCCAATTATTTTCCCGGCTTTCTGAAGCTCCTGCACAAGCGGGTAATGTATTGATTATAGATAATATCGGCATGTTAAGTCGGCTGTATAAATATGCCGATATTACTTATGTTGGAGGGGGTTTTGGTGATGATGGCCTTCATAATATACTTGAAGCAGCGGTTTATGGCAAGCCCGTAATCTTTGGCCCTAATTATGAAAAATTTCCCGAAGCAGGCGATATGATTGAATTTGGAGGGGCCATTAGTGTAGAAAATGCCCTTGAGCTGGAAAAAATTTTAACCCAATTAAGTAATAATGATAGCCTAAGGGAAGAATATGCAGTAAAAGCCCGGCAATATATTTACGAAAATAAGGGCTCAACCGAAAAAATCATTTCTTTTATAACCCGTTAATGGGTTTATTGGGCAAACCTTCTTTTTACCAATTTTTCAAAATGCTTAACCAGTTCATTTTTGTCGTTCCAGCCCAATTTTAATTTGAGTTCCCTCCTAATCCAATATTCGGCTTCTGCATAAATTGAAAAACCATTGATGGTTTTAATGCTTCGCTCATACATATTTTCATCGCCCCGGAATAGTTCTTTAATAAAAACAAAACGGTCATTGATATTAATAGCTTTTTTTAAATCTTTAATGGGCGATTCACTAAGCGTTTCGGAAAGCTCAATGGTACCCTGCTTTAATTTATCATTTAGGGATGCGCCCCTTTCCGTAGGCAAAATATCCTGCACTTCTTTG
>JRYE01024914.1_pt1 | contig 26221 bp, 21 predicted proteins | sample 235321 | NCBI WGS metagenome assembly JRYE01 (sample SAMN03074214, study PRJNA261473) | activated sludge metagenome | biome: Common Effluent Treatment Plant; feature: Wastewater; material: Activated sludge; isolation source: activated biomass in a lab-scale reactor treating industrial wastewater at... | reverse complement strand
ACACACCCATGGCTAAGTGAGCGATATGCCTGACCAAAAAGATAACGTTGATTAGTATCATGTAAATAAACCGAATATTTATTGGGAAATACAAATTTCATAATACCCAAAGAATTGGCATCGCCACTGCCTTGAACTACACGATAAGGAATGCCCTTATTATATTTCGACCAGTCAACCGAATAAGGATCCACTTCCTCTCCTTTTGAATTAATAAGACTAAATCCCTTTCGTGCCAGATAGCCCGGATTTTTTTTCACAGCGGGCAATATTTCTTTTTGAACAATACTTGGCGGAGGCACCCATTGCGGATAAGTAATGAGTTCAGAAATCTGACTATTTAGAAGTGGTGTTCTTGTATAAGGTTTCCCACATATCATATTAGATACCACTTTCGGTTTACCATTTTCAAAAAGTTCTAATTTATATGAAGGAAGGTTTACCCACACATATTTTTCAGGCATTTGCTGAGGCAACAATTTGTATTTATCCATACTCAATGCGATACGAATAAATTTTTCTTTATCGTTCAGGTTGAGCATACGCAAGGTACCTTCTCCTACTTTACCATCAACTGCTATCCCTTTTTTCAATTGAAATTTCTTAACCGCTGTGGATAGTTGCACAGAGTCCAATTGTACACTATCCGATGTAATAAAGCCTTCTTCAAATAATCTTTTTTGAAGTGCTCGGTTAAATGCGGTTTTATTACTGCCACGCTGAGGAACTTTCACAAAGTCTTTGAAGCTGGCACTGTCTATAAATTTTTTTAATGCGTTTTTAAGCTGTTGGTAAGCAGGATGATGTGGTTCAATTTTACTGATTATTTCATTCATAGAACCCGATTGCTTTATCAAGGCTAATTGCTCAGCAATAAATTCATAGCTTAAAACAGAATCTGTTCTCAGGGAAACACTGTCATTGGGGAGTCTTCCAATTTTAATTTCATTAATGGCTCTTACAAACGCATTGGTTATTAAAATATCAGCCTTACTCCACAGATTCACGTTTCTACGATCGCTTTTACCTATGCTATCAGCCAAAAACCTGTCTTCAATTGAAGAAATTTGATGGGCATGATAGTCCTCCGGAAAAAGCCCGTTTAGCCGCACTTGTTTCACAAATGCAAGCATAGCATTTCCTTGTTTCGTCCATTTTTCTTCGTGGCACCAAAAGGGCTCAAAGTTGTTTTGCTCATATAGCTTTTGACTTACTAAAGGTTGATAAAACTTTAGTGAATCAGGCATGAGCCCATTACCGGCAATTGCATCAGCTAAAGTATTTTTTAATTCTGCCGATATTTTTCGTTGAAGATCTTTAGGAGAAGTTGCAATTGTATTACTTCCCTTTTTCTCATGGCTCTTACAAGCTAAGAAAAACAAGTAAAACAGCAATGCTGACACAGTTATCCGAAAAAAAATAATCTGCCTCATAGGTTAGTGTGGTATAATGGTATCGGGCAATTGCAGTATATTACAATCTGTAACAGCCGGATATGCATTACAATATAGTAAAAGGTTTTCTATTTTTTCAAATTGCCTTCTTCATTTTTTCCATTACTGCTTTTTCGCAAGAAAATGGTTATACAAAACCCCATTATACGGCCAAATGGAAGGAATATAAAAGACAAGTAAAAGCCGATTCAAGTAAGAAAATGGTTGAACTAAAATCAGTTATTCCCGGTATTTTTTACGATCTGCGCTATGCGACTACTAATAATTTCATGCGGCGGCTGATGTATCCTGCAAAAACCCGCTTTACATTTCTAAGAATTGGTGCAGTGGATGCGCTGAAGCATGTGCAAATAAAATTAAATGAGATGGGTTTGGGGTTAAAGATTTTTGATGCCTATCGTCCTTATGATGTAACAGAAAAATTTTGGGAGCTGGTGCATGATGAACGCTACGTAGCCAATCCGGCAAACGGAAGTGGCCACAATCGAGGTACATCAGTAGATCTTACCATTATCTATTTAGAAAATGGGCAGGAATTGAATATGGGTACAGACTTTGATAATTTTACGGATACAGCCCATCACAGCTTTACAAACTTACCCGAATCAATACTTCAAAACAGAATGCTATTAAAATCATTAATGGAGCAAAATGGGTTCAAAGCACTGGAAACAGAATGGTGGCACTACTCATTACCGAATAGCAAACAATACGAATTGCTGAATCTTAGTTTTAAAAAATTAAGCAGAAAACTATAAGGAGATGATTTCCACAACGGCATCCAGATTGATGACGCCATATATATGAGGAAAAGTATCCTGAACCGTAGGCGACCAGTCATACACTAATTTACTGGTTAACTTTTCTGTATCAATTACCAGTTTTACAAGATCTTTTGCGCCGGTAAAATAACGCTCCAGTACTCCCGACAACTGGTGCTCTTGTGAGCAATGAATAAAACCTTCTTCTTTTAAGGAAGGATGTTCATAAAATCCATTTTGTTTTGTAATATCCCAATCAGCATCAAATGCTATATGATAAATGAGTGCCATTATAAAACTCTTTTAATTTTTTGCGACAGCAACATAAAATCAGCAAGTGCAATAGCCGTAACAGCTTCTACAATTACGGGGGCACGCAATGCAACACAAAGATCATGACGACCTTTTACAGAGAAATCTTCCGTATTGCCGGTATCCCAGTTCAGGCTGTTTTGTTTTTTGAGGAGTGGACGAAGTGGGTTTGACAGCAATACGAAATACCAGATCATTGCCATTGCTGATGCCACCAACAATGCCTCCGGCATGATTGGTCCTTGTTTTGCCACTCATAGCTTCAATAGCATCATTGTGTTCGCTTCCAAACATTTTTGCGGCAGCAAAACCGGTTCCAAACTCAATACCCCGCACCGCGGGAATTGCAAAAACAATTTGCGCCAACACCGACTCCAGCGAATCAAAATAAGGCTCACCCAAGCCAACGGGCATACCCTTTACGACACATTCAATGATTCCGCCCACCGAATCTTTTGCCTCAATTGCTTTCTGTAATCCTTTTTCCGTATCCTGCTCTCCTCCTATCTCGGTTATACTTGCTGTAATTGAGATAGGAATGTTTTTATCTTCATTTGCTGATAAACCCAATGTCAATAATTTTTTGGCAATAACGCCGGCGGCTACAATTCCGGTAGTAAGCCTGGCGCTAAAATGCCCGCCTCCCCGGTAATCTTCATAACCTCCAAATTTTTGATGCGCCACCCAATCGGCATGACCCGGCCGTGGAATGCTGCGCTGCTTTTCATAATCTTCGCTTCTTGTGTTTTTGTTTTCAAATAAAATGGTGATAGGGAAGCCCGTTGTCTTGCCATTAAAGACTCCACTTTTGAAAATAGGTATATCATCTTCTTTTCGGGGTGTGGTTCCCTTGCCCTGCCCGCCTTTTCTTCTTTCCAGATCGGCAGCAAAATCTGCTTCATTTAATGCTAATCCGGCAGGACAACCATCAATAACAACGCCAACGCATGCACCATGCGATTCGCCAAATACTGAAATACGAAATATGCGACCGAAACTGTTCATAATATTATAACCCAATTGTTGAGCAAAGTTGTTGTGTCGTTATTACATTATTAAACTTTCTTCTACGAAGACCATAGGTAAGTTTTCTGTCGCCACTCCATAGCAAAGCATCAAGAAATAAAGCCAAAGCTACAAATTGAAAATCTTTATAATCAATAGCACTCGTAAGACGAACAGCTTCCTTTAGAAAATTTTCAGGTATCGTATTTACATCTATAAAATCAATTTGTGAAAAAACACTCGTCTTTGATATTTCATATTCAATTTCAGACAAGCCAGAATGTTTCAAAAGTTTTGCTCTGTGCTCCTGAAGTTCGGCCACTAAAAAATCGGGAGCACAAAATTTTGCGAATGAAGGAATACTAAAAAAAACTTTCGATACTGAACCATTTGCTCTAAGAATTATACTAAATACAATATTTGTATCTACAACAACAATCATAGGAAACGACTTGCCTGATGCACTTCTTTTCTGATTTTTCTCACCTCATTCACTAGCTTTTCAATACTTAAACGAGAAGCTTTAGACTTTTGTGTTGCTTTTTTATATCGCAAATAATCCATCATTATCTGCAAGTCTTTGTTGTACAATTTTTTGGGTATCCTAAATAAGAATTCTTTTTGACTTGTCGTACTCATTTATCTTGTTTTCTCAAAATTACTAAACAATTCTGTTAATAAAAATAGGCACCCCTGCCTTTTCAAAATCTTTCCAAAAGTCGGGATAGGATTTACTGACAGCATTTGCATGTTCAATAGTTGTAACACCATCAGCTCTTAATGCCGCCACGGCACAAGCCATTGCAATTCTATGATCGTGATGCGAATGCACAACAGCACNNGCCCTATTACTTTCTTTGTGTACCAAACGTGACACCCCTTTTATTTTTGTAGTGCCCTTGCAATAGGCAGCCAATGCCACTAAGGGCGGAAAAAGATCAGGACAATCCGTTGCATCAAATTCAAAAGCTTGTAATGAAGAAGGTACCATTTTTATTCCCTTAGCCTCTATAGCAATACCTGCATTGGCTTGCATTAATGCATCTACAATTGCACGGTCAGCCTGCGAAGACGCAAGATCTAAGCCCTGCACAAATACAGGCCCTGCAATAGCACCTGCTACCAATAAAAATGCGCCGCCACTCCAGTCGCCTTCAACTGTATAATCAATAACTTCTTCTGCTAAATGTGTAATGTGTTCAGTTTCTTTAAAAACAAATTCTCTGTAATGCTTGTTTACAGGCAATGGAAGCCCGAAGTGTTTCATCACATCCAGCGTCAAATCAATATATGGCTTACTCTTCAAATTATTGACTTTGATGACAACAGATGAATCTGTTTTTTCATTAACCGGGTTTTGCCGATTACCAAATGATGCGCTGTAAGCCAGCAACAAACCGGTTAAAAACTGGGAACTCAGTGAACCATCTACTTCAATGTCGTTTGCTTGCAACGGGCCACGAATTGTCAATGGCAGTTTTCCTTTATTGCTTTTTATACTTACACCCAGTTGTGGCAATATGCTGTCAAAAAAATGCATGGGTCTTTCTACCAGACTTCCGCTTCCGATTATTGTTATTTCCTTATCGGCAAGTGCCGCAATGGGTGTAAACATTCTGATGCTCAAACCGCTTTCGCCACAATTAATTTCAGATGATACCGGATTTATTCCATTACTCTCAATTAAAATTTGATTAGTATTATGTTCAACAACTGCACCCAGTTTTTCTATTATTGATAGTGCAGCTTTATCATCATTGCAATGTCCGGGATTTTTAATTATGGTTTTCCCCTTTCTCAATAATGCTGCAGCACAGGCTCGCTGCATAGAACTTTTGGATGCAGGGGCGTAGATACTGCCTTTTAAATGAGATGGGTGAATCGTAATGTTCATTTCTAAAACAAATAATTAAAAAAAATCAAAAAGCATGATTAATTCCAACGGTTCAGCAATCTTTCCAGCTGAACTAATGAAACAGGATGTACAACTGCTTTCCCAATTTTATTCAGCAATACAAAATTCATTTCCTTTCTTTCCCGTTTTTTGTCCATTTTTAAAATATTGAAAACACGCTGTTTGTCAAAAGAAGCTGCCACCGGCAAATGGTATTGGCTCAGCAATTGTTCTACTCTATCTGCTTCCCGAAAACCGCATAGTTTTTTAGAAACATTACAGGCGAATGCCATGCCTATTGAAACGGCTTGCCCGTGTTGTAGCTCATACTGCGTTTCTAAAGCATGCCCCAGCGTATGGCCAAAGTTGAGCAAACGCCTTTCATTGCTTTCAAATTCATCTCGCTTTACAATATTAATTTTAATCAAAGCATTTTTTTGAACCAGGTCGCTAATCACTTTTTGATTTTGTTGATATTGGCTCAAAGCGTTTCTTTCAAGTTCAGTAAACATCTTTGCATCCTTGATACAAGCATGTTTGATGATTTCTGCAAAGCCATTTATCCATTCTTCTTTCGGCAGACTATTCAGAAACGCCATGTCGTGCAAGATAAAATTCGGCTGCCTGATAGCACCCACCATATTTTTATAATCTCCTACATCAATTCCGTTTTTGCCGCCAATACTAGCATCAACCAATCCCAGAATGGAGGTAGGCACAAATCCAAATTTCAAACCTCGCATATAAACAGCAGCGAGATAGCCTGTAATATCCGTAACCACACCGCCACCTACACCTACCAAGGTAGTACCGCGATCTGCTTCCATTTCAATCAACTGTGCCACCAGTGCATCTATCGTTGGTTGTATTTTATAAGCTTCGCCCGATTTGAGCACTATTACATTCCAACCTTTGAAGCGTTGACGATGGGCTTTAAAAACATTTTCGTCAGTCAATAAAATACAAGCCTTTTGATTTACAATTTTTTTTAAATGACTGAATCCGGTTTCCAGATAAAAAGCAGTGGCTCCCGAAGAAAATTTTATATTTAGCTGTTTCATTTGTTATTTTCGATAAACTTTTTATCCAAAACTCAACTATCCAATACTTTCTTCTGATGATTGATACTTTCCATGTGTACGGCATCAAAATATTTTGAAATAAAATCTTTGCTCAATCCAATTTTATCCCCTTTTGCGGTTGCTCTTTCAATGATTTCATTCCAGCGATTGGTTTGCAGGATGGTGATATTGTTCTCTTTTTTATATTTTCCAATTTGTTCCGCTATTTTCATTCTTTGTCCCAGTATCTGCATCAGCTCATCATCTAATTGGTTTATTTGCTGCCGCAATTTTTCCAATGCTGCATGATAAGCTTCAGATTTAACATCTTCTTTTCTCCAAATAATGGCATCCAGCATTTCAGCGAGCACTTCAGGCGTTACTTGTTGCTTAGCATCGCTCCAGGCATTATCAGGATCTATATGACTTTCAATGATAAATCCATCATAATCCAGATCGACTGCTTTTTGCATAATGTCTTGCAAAATATCCCGCCGCCCACATATATGTGATGGGTCGTTGATAAAAGGCATTTCAGGATGCTTCAACTTCATATCAATAGCCAGGTGCCACATGGGTGCATTCCGGTATTCGGTATTGCCATAGGAGCTAAAACCACGATGAATCAATCCAATATTTTTAATACCTGCCCTTGCTATTCTTTCTACTGCGCCAATCCATAATTCCATATCCGGATTTACAGGATTTTTTATCAGCACCGGAATATCTACACCCTTCAAAGCATCGGCCAATTCTTGTACACTAAAAGGATTTACCGTTGTACGGGCTCCAATCCACAAAACATCCACATCAAAGGTGAGTGCATCCTGCACCTGTTTGGCTGTAGCAACTTCCACCGTTGTAGGCAGACCTGTTATTTTTTTTGCTTGTTGCAGCCAGGGTAAACCTTTAGCACCTACGCCTTCAAACATTCCCGGTTTGGTTCTGGGTTTCCAGATACCGGCTCTCAGCATATTTACTTTTCCGGTAGCGGCAAGCCTTTGTGCGGTTGATAATAACTGCTCTTCCGTTTCGGCACTGCAGGGCCCGCTGATGTTGTGTGGGCGTTTATTCCAAACGGTTTGTAAATTATTGATGGTTGATTGTTCTGCTGTTTGCATTTATTAAATATTTGTAAAGTTAAAATGTTATTATTTCCCTTTTTATTTTCTGAGCTTTATTATTTTATTATCCTTCTGATCGTATTGGCATTTGAAATGATGTTTTTCAATTCATTCCGGTTTTCATTTTGTATTACATCTCTGAACTTTTCTAACTGACCAATATGCTCATTTAATACATCAAGCACATGTTCTTTATTCTGTAAAAAAATGGGCACCCACATATCCGGACTGCTTTTTGCCAAACGCACTGTACTTTCAAAACCGGCTGAGGCAAGTTCAAATATTGCATTTTCTTCTTTTTCTTTTTCCAACACGGTATTGGCCAATGCAAATGAGGTAATATGAGAAATATGACTGATATAAGCTGCATGCAAATCATGTGCTTTTGCTTCCATTTCTATTAAATGCATGCCAATCTTCTGATAAAAATACTTTACCCATTGCAATGCATCAGTATCACTTTCTGCAGCATTGCAAATGATAACCGCTTTATTTTCAAAAGCACCTCTTACAGCTGCAGTAGGTCCGCTGTATTCTGTTCCCCACATGGGATGGGTAGCTACATAGCGACCCCGCTTTTCATGCTGTTTTACTTTTTCTATCAGCTCCGATTTGGTAGAACCTACATCAATCACAATTTGATTGGTTATTTTGTTGAGCAATACCGGTAATAATTTTACAGCCGCATCAACGGCTATAGCCAAAATGATTACTTCGGATTGTGCAATTGCATCATCCATTTCAAGTATTTCATCAACCAATTCTAATCGTATAGCAGCTTCTGCATGCAACTGATTTGTTTCCACACCTATCAGTCGTGAAGATATTTTTTTCTCATGCAACTGAATAGCTAATGATCCGCCAATGAGTCCGGTGCCGATTATACAAATTGATTTTCTTTCCATCTTTTCAATTTTTGATTTTTTGCTTTATCCTATTTATCACTTCATCCAGTTTTTCTTCGGCAGCACATAAACTTATTCGAACAAATCCATTTCCGGCAGATCCAAAAATACCACCGGGGGTGATGAATATTCCGGATTCATTTAACAACCGGTCACTTAATAAGCCGCCCATTCCAAATTGATGTTTAGCTTCAACTTTTGAATCAGGCACAGCTGCCCAAACAAAAAGACCGGATTGATTTTTTGAATAAGAACAGTTCAGCAAGTTGAGTATTTCATAAACTTTTTCTCTTCGCTTGCTATACACTGTATTAACCGAGGCGTGCCATTCTTCGCCAAGTTCCAGAGCCCTTGCAGCCGCCAGTTGTACCGGTAAAAACATCCCACTATCCATATTTGATTTAAAACGTAATACTTCTTCAATTCTTTCTTTGGCACCGCAAAGCATCCCCACACGCCAGCCGGCCATATTATGACTTTTGCTCAATGAATTTAATTCAACCACACAATCTTTTGCTCCTGCAATACTCAATAAACTAAGCGGCTCGTCATTCAAAATAAAACTGTATGGATTATCATGTACAATCAATATTTTATTTTTTTGGGCAAACGCTATCATTTTTTCAACCTGTGCGATTGATGCCGACTGCCCTGTGGGCATGTGTGGATAATTGACAAACCAGAGTTTTATTTTATTTAAATCTAAAGTTTCCAGCTTTTCAAAATCGGGGAAATAATTATTCGCTTCCAGCAATTCATATTCAATACAACTGCCGCCGGATAATTTTACTGCACTTGTATAGGTAGGATAACCGGGATTGGGCACCAGCACTTCATCGCCTTCGTTTAAATAGGTCATACAAATATGTAGAATACCTTCTTTGCTACCCATAAGTGGCAATATTTCTGTTTGCGGATCAAGTGATACGCCATACCATTTTTGATACCAGTTACCGATTGCATTTCGCAACACTGCTGCCCCTTTGTACGATTGATATGTATGCGTGTCCGGCTTTGATGCAACTTCCTGTAGCGTTGTTATTACAGATGAATGCGGCGGCAGATCGGGACTTCCAATGCCCAGATTAATGACAGACTTACCTGCCTTATTCAAGGCTTCAATATCACGCAGTTTTTGAGAAAAATAATACTCACCAATGCCATTTAATCTATTGCTGGTTTTCATTTAACTATTCATTTTTACTTTAAAAATTGTAAGGCAATCAAATCTTATCCAATTTTTTATTTCCATATTCCTCTTTTATACACGCCATAAATTTTAATAGATTCTGTCAATGACTTAATTGACTTCATTACATTTTCAAACTGAGTTGCCTGTTCAAATTCCATATCGNNCACGCCACTTGTTTTGCATCTTCTTCTCTTTGCAACATTAAAAACCGTGTATAGTTATTTTTTAGTGTATGAATATTGGGAGCTAAAACCTGCAATCCGTACAATTCAGCAGCAAGCTTACTGGCAATTGCCGCTATATGTCTGCTTTTGTGTTGGTGTATATTTCGGGCACTTAAGGCTGTATCGTCCGACTCAACGAGCTTCCATTTGTGCTTGTCCAGAAAATCATAACACTGCTGTAGTGCCATCGTGTGTGAGTGTACTTCTTTTATATCTTCCAGCTTTACACCCGGATTCACCAATAGATGTTGCCTGATTTGCAGATAAACTTCTCCAACAATTTTCAATTGGCTTTTATGCAATAAATTGTAATTGGGCAAAATACTGCCGGCTATGGAGTTTTCAATAGCCATCACACCGCCATTACTTTCTTTTTTATTTGAAGCAATTTGAACTACTTCTTTGAAACTATCGCAGGGAATAACGACAGCCTGCTTCCCGAAAAAAATACGAGTAGCCTCTTGGTGAAAGCTGCCGGCATAACCTTGTATGGCGAATCGTTTTTCAATTTCAATTTCCTTTGATAGCTTTTGTTTCTGTTGCATTATTGATTTCATCATTTAATATTCAAAATATTGTCAATTTCTTAATATGTTCCAACAAAGGCCCCCTATACTTCTGAAAACAAAAAAAACCCCCGCTTTTGCGGGGGCAGTTTATTTTGTTGTTCTTTAGTTGTTACTTTTATCAACAATGCACCCCCGGCCTCTTTCCAAAAAAGAAGTAATAAAAATAAAAACCGAAGAATGTTCTCATTGTTGTCATGTGACAAATGTAAGTGGTGGTTTTAAAAAATCCAATACCTGATATAAAATAAATTTTCCGTTTATCAAAAAATGGATGCAAACAACCGTTCAGAAGCGGCATCATTTCATCAGGCGGGGTTCATACGTATCTTACGGCCACGGTAGTTTTTACCATCAATCGCTTTCATCATTTTTTTGGCTGCAGCTGCATCTACTTCCACCCAACTATTCATTTCCTTCATATCAATACGACCCAATACATCTTTGCGCAGGTCGCTCAAATCCAAGATGAACTGCAAAAAGCTGGCTTTGTAAAACCCGTCTTTGGTTCCCAGATTTACAAATAGTCGCTGATAATTTCCTGTATCGCCATAGTTTCTGCCTTTTGTATCACGCTGAAGTGGTCGGTCGCCCTTGCGTTCACCTTTTCTTTCTTCACGCAAATTAAGATCAGCAGCATTCTCATAATATTTCAAAAAGCGATCAAACTCCAATGCCGCTACCTTTTGCAGAATGGCCTCTTTTTCAACATTGGCAAATTTTTCCTTTAGAACCGGTAAATAAGTTTCGTATTCGCCGTGGCTGATGTCGGCATTCAGCATTTTGTCTATAAAATGAAAAAACTGTTTCCGGCAAACATCTTTTCCTGCCGGTATATCCATTTTATGAAAATTGGTTTTCACCAGTTTTTCAATTTGTCGCAGTCTGTAAATTTCCTTGGGTGTAACGATGGAAACGGATATCCCGCTTTTACCTGCCCGGCCTGTACGACCGCTTCTATGTGTATATACTTCTGTATCGTCGGGCAATTCATAATTGATGACATGGGTAATACCCTGCACATCAATACCTCGTGCTGCTACATCCGTTGCTATCAGCAATTGAATGCTTTTTTCTCTGAATCTTGCCATTACTTTATCACGCTGCACCTGTGTCAGGTCTCCATGCAAAGCTTCTATATCATAGCCTTCTCTTATCAAAGCCTCTGTTATATTTTGTGCATCTGCCTTAGTACGGGTGAAGATGATGCCATACAATCCGGGATTGAAATCAATAATTCTTTTCAGCGTTTCGTATCGGTTGCTGTGTTGCGTAAGATAATAATGGTGATCAATATTTGCATTGCCGGTATTTGCCTTTCCTATTGTAATTTCAAAAGGCTGTTCCATATATTTTTTGCTCACTTGTCTTATTGCAGGCGGCATGGTAGCGCTAAACAACCAGGTGCTTTCGCGGTTCGGAGTATTTTTTAAAACAAACTCAATATCGTCTTTAAAGCCCATGTTCAGCATTTCATCTGCTTCATCCAATACGATATACTGTACTTTTTCCAGATTTACTGCCTTACGTTCTATCAGGTCAATTAATCTTCCGGGTGTAGCAACAATTATATGTGTGCCTTTTTTCAGGCTTCTGATTTGCTCTACAATAGATGCGCCACCATACACGGCAGTGATGGCTCCTTTATCTGCTTTGTTCTTAAACTTATCCAGGTCGCCGGTTATTTGCAAACAGAGTTCTCTTGTAGGGCATATAACCAATGCCTGTGGGTAGCGTTCAGTATAATTGATAAGTTGCAGCAAGGGCAATCCAAAGGCGGCCGTTTTTCCGGTACCGGTTTGTGCCAGACCTATAAAGTCTTTAGTTCCCTGTAATAAAACCGGAATTGCTTTTTCTTGTATGGGTGTAGGCTGCGTAAAACCCAGCGCATTAATGGAGTTGAGCAAGCCTTGATTGATGCCCAGAGATTCAAAAGTGGCCAAAATATTGTAGGTTTAAATAAATAGAATCAGACCGCAAAGGTAATTGTATTAAATCGGCAGCAGGAAAGTATTTATGAATAAAAAAAGAAAAGCAGCTTATAGATATAAGCCGCTTCTAACGATTGCTTGCCATATGAAATTCTTATAGAGTATTCCAATGACATGGTTCAGACCATAGATACCGAATATTCAGTTCCGGTCTTTGTCACTGAAATAATTATTTCGGTGCGTTTGCAGAATCTGCCTTCTTAGTTGTATCACCAACGTTTGTGCTGTCTGTAGTAGGAGCAGGAGTTGGAGTTACAGCAGGAGTATCAACTGTTGTTTTNNTTTTTTTAAAAAATTTTTTTTCTGCCCATTTTTGGAAAAAAGGCAGCCTTTTAAGCCATTTATTAAGTTATTTTGTGGACTTAAACCCATAGTTAATATTTATAGTGTAACGGCGGGTTACTATTTCTAATAAAAAGTATTAAAAACAGGCAAGTGATACCTGAAAACAGCGAAAAGGCATTATTGGAAGGCTTGGCTATCAACGACAGAAAGGCTGTAGAAACCATTTATCGTCAAAACTTTAATATGGTTCAGGCATTGATACTTAATAATAATGGTTCGGCTGATGACGCAAAAGATGTTTTTCAGGAAGCCATGATAGTTCTTTATGAAAAGGCAAGGTCGGGCAATTTTGAGTTAAACTGCCAGCTTAAAACTTTTGTTTATTCTGTTTGTCGTCGGTTATGGTTGAAGCGATTGCAGCAGCAGAACAGATATGCATCTCCGGGCGATAGTATGGAAGCTGTAGTAGCCGTAGATGATGATTTGGAAGCACACGAACAAAGAAATGCCGAATTTGAAATGATGGAAAATGCCATCAACCATTTGGGCGAACCTTGCAAGAGTTTGCTGGAAGCATATTATCTGCAAAAACAGAATATGCAGGTGATAGCAGCCAACTTTGGTTATACCAATGCAGACAATGCCAAAAATCAGAAGTACAAATGTCTGATGCGGCTTAAAAAAATATTTTTTAGTCAGTATAAAAACGGAAAAACTGATGGATGATATTAAAATTATAGATACTGTAGAGCGCTATATCCGTGGCGAAATGAAACCTGATGAGCGTTTGCAATTTGAACAATTGCGCAAAGCCAATGCCGAGGTCGATCAGTTAGTTGTAGAGCATACACTTTTCTTGCAGCAATTGAATCATTTTGGTGAGCGCAAATCTTTTCGTTCTTCTTTAAATGAAATTCATACCGATCTTACTGAGCAAGGCAAGATAGACTCCATGAAGCTAAAGGGTAAAGCCAAAGTGGTTTACCTATGGAGACGATATAAAAGAGTTACGGCTATTGCAGCCTCAATTGCCGGCATTACGGCATTGACGATTTCTGCATTAGTATGGATAGTAGCTCCACGCAGCAATTCAAAAACAGAAGCGTTGGGACGAGAGCTGGACATGGTAAAACAACAACAACAGGCGCAGAATACAGAAATGCGCAATATCAAGAATCAAATCAACAGCAAACCCATAGCCTTTAAATCAGGAGGTACCGGGTTTATGATTGATGGTCGTGGTTTTATTATTACCAATGCGCACATTATTCAAAACTCAAGGAATATTGCAGTTGTTGATGTAAAAGGCAATCAATACAACGCTACTATTGTACAAAAAGACAATAACCGGGATATTGCAATCATAAAAATTGATGACAAAAATTTCACACGTATTACAACATTGCCTTACAGCATCAGCAAAACGGTGAGTGAGGTGGCAGAGCCTATTTTTACACTGGGCTTTCCTCGAAATGATATTGTGTATAGCGAAGGTTATTTAAGTGCCCGCACCGGTTTTAATGGCGACAGCCTCACTTGCCAGTTAGGTATTGCTGCCAACAGAGGTAATAGTGGGGGTCCTGTCTTTAATCATAATGGTGAAGTGATAGGCATACTGAGTACCAAAGAAACAGAATCAGAAGGAGTGGCATTTGCCATACAGTCTAAATACATTTATGACGCCGTAAAAAGTTTGAATAAAAATTCTGATACCCTCAATCTGACACTCTCATCCCGTTCATCTTTAAAGGGCATGAGTAAGCAACAACAGGTAAGGTCAATAGAGAAATTTGTATTTATGGTAAAGGGGGATTAATGCCTCCTTCCTTCAGCCCATTTTGGTTTCAACTTTAGAATTTTCTTGAAAACATCACAGTCTTCGCTATGGCAGCCGGGCAGGTAGCCGGTACTCATCAAAAATTCATTTACTATTTCGCCACCGGTAAAGCGGAAATGCTTTTTGAAAAGCTTTACCCACTCCCCTTTTGAATCTTGCTTGCTATGGTGGATGATTTTATGTTGTTTATCCAACCAGTTTTTAAATGAACCAAATTCTTTTTGCAAAGCAATGATCTCTTTTGCATTGTAAATAGCAGCTTCAATTTTCAACCGGTTTCTGATGATGCCGGCATCCTGCATCAGTTTTTCTTTTTTCTTTTCGGTGTATCGGGCTATTTTGGCAATATTGAAGTCATCAAAAGCTTTAAAGAAATTTTCTTTCTTTTTTAAAATTGTATCCCAGCTAAGCCCGGCCTGATTGATTTCCAAAACTAATCTTGCAAAAAGCAAATCATCATCTTGAATAGGAAATCCATATTCGGTATCATGATACATGCGGTGAACTGAATTTTTGTCCAGTTCATTTACATATTTGCAATAACTGCCTGCCATAATTCAATAAATTTAAAAAAAAATCCCGCTCTGAAAAATCAGAGCGGGAACTGTGGGAGTTGACGGGTTCGAACCGCCGACCCTCTGCTTGTAAGGCAGATGCTCTGAACCAGCTGAGCTAAACTCCCTTACCCTATTTATAGGGAGTGCAAAGATAAGGTTGCAGGGCTCACAGGCAAATTTTTTTTCAAATAATAAACATTGATTTTTTTAATTTTTCACACGATAATCTTCCCGGTTTCCAAAATGCTGTTGAAAATTTTAATAAGTAAGTATTTCCGCAATTTCCTGTAAAAAAGCTGCTTAGGTTAATTGATTCAATAAAAAAATATGGTGTGTATATAATTCAAAACATGATGTATTTTTGAACCGTGAAATCAATAAATCCCGATAGCAGACCTGAAAGCTTTGAAGAAGAAGAGGTGCTTATTGCCACCGAAAATCTTTGTAGCCTGATTGTGTGGAATGACGAGGTGAATACTTTTGAATGGGTTATAGAAACCCTGATAGAAGTTTGCGGCCACAGTTCCGAACAGGCCGAACAATGTGCTTACCTCATACATTTTAAAGGAAAGTATGCAGTGAAGAATGGCAGTTATGATGATTTAAAACCGCAATGCGATGCCATTACTGAAAGAGGTATTAACGCCACAGTAGAAATAACTGCCGGATAAACTTCCGGTAATGCCCGTTTTTACACTCGATAATGAATTGTCTTTTCCTCCGGTACATCTGGCAGAGCCTGATGGGCTATTGGCTATAGGCGGCGATCTTTCCACTACCCGATTACTTACAGCCTATCGAAATGGTATCTTTCCCTGGTATGAAGATGAAGTGCCACTGTGGTGGTGTCCCGATCCCAGATTTGTATTATTCCCCGACAAACTGAAAATCAATAAAACGACAAAGGCTTTATTGAAGAGAAACGAATTTGAATTCAGTATCAATACTGCTTTTAAAGAAGTAATACATCATTGCAAAAATGTAATCAGACCCGGACAAGAAGGCACCTGGATAACGCCTGAAGTAGAAAAAGCTTATTGTAAGCTATATGAACTAGGACATGCACACAGCGCCGAAGTATGGAAAAATAATAAACTCGTTGGCGGACTTTATGGCATAAAAATGGGCAAGGTTTTTTTTGGCGAAAGCATGTTCAGCATCGAAAGCAATGCCTCCCGTTTTGCATTTACAAAATACGTTCATCAATTAATTGCTGAGCAAGTTGAATTAATCGATTGCCAGATTTATTCCGATTACCTTGAAAGTATGGGTGCCGAAATGATTCCCCGAACAGCATTTACACAGTTACTTCAAAATTTGCTTCCCAAATAATGTGGCAACATAGCTCGCCAGGTGTTCCAGTCGTGCGGCCAGTCTTGCCCCCACACATCCAGCTCGTACCAGATACCTTTATCATAAAGTATTTTGGCAAACTTGCCTGAGGCAGCCGGATCTTCATAATTGCCACTACCGGTGAGAATATGAATATGACCACTTTTCCTTATTTGTTCCAATATTGAATGATCAGTAAGATTGCTCATGTAATGAAAAGGACTGTTGAAATACACATCATCATCAAAATAGCCTTTGGTATATTCTGAAAGATCATAAACACCACTCATAGCAATAACGCCGTTGATGAGATCGGGTCTTTTTAAAAACAGATTCATACTATGTAAAGCACCAAAAGAAGCGCCGCAGGTAATGATGGGTGTTTCCTGGCTGGTATTCGTTCTGATGAAAGGAACCACTTCATTAAATACATAGCTATTCCATTGCTGATGTCTGATGGCTTTATCACGTGGAGTCATGTTGTTATTCAACCAGCTTTCATTGTTGATGCTGTCGATTGAAAATACCCTCACTTTTCCGGCATCAATAAACGGAGCGAGATGGTCCATTAATTGAAAACGTTCATACTCCAGATAATCAGCTGCTGCAGTAGGCACCAGTAATAAGGCAAAACCAAAATCGCCATAAGAAGCGATAGGCATTTCTTTGTTTAATGAGGGACTAAACCAACTCGTCAATTCTCTTTTCATACCGATTATTTTTTAATGTTGAATCGCTGCGAAGATAGCGTTAATCTCTGTTTTATCTTCTGGCAGAAAGCAGGTAAATTTGCCCACTTATGGAAGCAGGAAAAAACTTTGAACATCAGTCAGCCGAGCAAAAATGGTATAGCCACTGGATGGATAAAAAATATTTTCACAGTGAGCCGGATAACCGTGAGCCGTACACCATTACGATACCGCCGCCCAATGTAACCGGCGTGCTGCACATGGGCCATGCGTTGAATAATACCATTCAGGATATTTTGATTCGCCGTGCACGCATGCAGGGAAAAAATGCTTGCTGGGTGCCGGGTACTGACCATGCTTCCATAGCTACAGAGGCAAAGGTTGTACACATGCTTCGTGAAAAAGGAATTGCCAAATCATCTTTGAGTCGTGAAGATTTTTTGAAATACGCCTGGGAGTGGAAAGAAAAATATGGCGGTATCATTTTGCAGCAATTAAAAAAATTAGGCTGCAGCTGCGATTGGGATCGTACCAGCTTTACCATGGATCCCGATTATTACAGTTCTGTCATCAATGTATTTATTGACCTGTACAACAAAGGCTTTATCTATCGCGGCAAACGCATGATAAACTGGGATGTAAAAGCCAAAACGGCTTTGAGCGATGAAGAAGTTATCAGAAAAGAAATCAATCAAAAACTGTATCATCTCAAATACAAATTGGATGTACCGGGTGATGAATACATTGTGATAGCCACAGTGCGACCCGAAACCATCATGGGCGATACTGCAATATGTGTACACCCCGACGATGAGCGATACAAACATCTGCATGGAAAATTTTCATTTGTGCCTTTAATCAACAGACGTATTCCCATTATAACTGATGAATACGTAACTATGGAATTTGGTACCGGTGCTTTAAAAGTAACACCGGCGCACGATGTAAACGACAATCAACTGGGTCAAAAGCATGGTTTGGAAGTAATTGATATTTTGAATGAAGACGGCACACTGAATGCCGAAGCGCAAATCTTTGTAGGCGAAGACCGGTTTGAAGCCAGAAAAAAAATTGCTAAGGAACTGGAAGAAAAAGGATTTCTTTTAAAGACCGAAGATTATACCAGCGAAGTTGGATTCTCGGAAAGAACTGATGTAGTAGTAGAACCGCGGCTTTCGCTGCAATGGTGGGTGGACATGAAAAAAATTTCTGATCCGGCATTGCAGGCAGTGATGACAGATGAAATAAAATTTTATCCGTCCAAGTTTAAAAATCTCTATCGCCACTGGATGGAAAACATTAAAGACTGGTGTATATCAAGACAGCTTTGGTGGGGCCATCGTATTCCTGCCTGGTATGATGCGGAAGGAAAATATGTTGTGGCTGCAGATGATGCTTCAGCAAAAGAATTATATCAAAAACAATATGGCACTGCTGCAGAAAGTTTGAAGCAGGATGAAGATTGCTTAGACACCTGGTTTTCCAGTTGGCTTTGGCCTTTTGAAGTTTTTAAAGGCTATAGCAACCCTGGCAATGCAGATGAAAAATATTATTATCCAACTAATACATTAGTAACAGCACCAGAAATTATTTTCTTTTGGGTGGCACGAATGATAATGGCCGGCTATGAATACAAACATGAAAAACCATTCAACGAAGTTTACTTTACAGGCATTGTACGTGATAAGCAGGGAAGAAAAATGAGTAAAAGTCTGGGCAACTCACCCGACTTGCTGGAGATGATTGATAAAGATGGGGCCGATGCAGTTCGCTTCGGCATCATGATATCATCACCTGCTGGAAACGATTTGATGTGGGACCCGGCAGGAAATGAACAAGGCCGCTTTTTCATCAATAAGATGTGGAATGCCATGAAGCTGGTGAAACTGTGGGAAGCAAGAGTTGATGAATCTGAAAACCCGAATACTCAAAAAAACAATTTTGCCATTAGCTGGTTTGAAAACAGAATGAGCCAGATAAAAGCTGAATTAGAAATTCAGTTCAAAGAATTTCGCCTGAGTGAGGCGCTAAAAACAATTTACTCATTGATATGGGATGATTTTTGCAGTTGGTACCTTGAATGGGTAAAGCCACCCATGAACGAGCCTATTGAAAAAAATGTGTACCGCCAAACCATAGGATTCTTTGAAGAACTGGTGCAACTGCTTCATCCGTTTATGCCTTTCATTACCGAAGAAATTTATCACTCCTTGCTGGAAAGAAAAGACAACCTTGTTGTAAAACAATTTTCGGCACAAAAAAAGGCTGATGAAGCTATTTTACAAACCGGTGAAAAATTGAAAGAAGCGATAACAGCAATACGAGATACCCGAAACCGTAATCAATTGAAGCCGAAAGATGAGGTAACCCTGTTTATTCAAACAGATGATACAAATACCTATCAAAGTATTGAGAAACTATTAGCTAAACAAGTAAACGCTGAATCCATTTCTTATACACAAGAACCTGTTACCGGAGCTATCACTTTAGTCGTAGGAAAGGATAAGTTTTACATACAATCCACAACAGCAGTGGACACTACCATACAAAAACAACAGTTGCAAAAAGAAATTGAATATCTGAAAGGTTTTTTGATTTCGGTAGAAAAGAAATTGTGCAATGAAAAATTTGTACAAAATGCAAAACCTGAAGTAATTGCAATGGAAAGAAAAAAAAGGGAAGATGCGGAATTAAAGATTAAAGCGGTATTGGAAAGCCTAACATCATTAAAGTGATTAGCATAGACAACTTTTTTTAATTGATGCTAAGTTAGCCTTTCAAATATTTAGTTATTAATTCGTTAATTGCAAAACTTTCTCTAATTTTCTTATTTTATGTTCGTTCATTTATCTCTTATTCATTTCAAATCCACAAAAAAAATTGTATGAAGTCTCCAGTTTTTACTTTGCTTGTTCTTGCATTAATAATGATACAAACGCCTGGAATTGCACAACAGAAAAAATATGCTGGTTTGGATTACCTTCATAAATTACAAGATAAACGAACTGAGAGCAAAAATTCATTCAATAAATTTATCTCCGGCTCCGCTACTCCAGTTAGCTTAGCTACACCTTTTAGCTTATGGATTGCAGGCATGGTAAGTAATAATAAAGCACTTCAAAAAGATGCCTTATTTTCATTAGAAAGTTTTGCAATGTCTCAAGCACTTACATTTGGCATCAAAGCCATTGTAAATAAACCCCGGCCACATGAAGCAGACCCTACTCTAATAGCTTTAAGAAATGCGAAGAATGGATCATTCCCTTCAGGGCATACTTCAGAAGCCTTTGCAACGGCAACTTCACTTACCCTTATTACCAAGAAATGGTATATAGCCGTACCTGCTTATACATGGGCTTCTCTGGTAGGTTATTCCAGAATGTATTTAGGTGTGCATTATCCTTCCGACGTTATTGGAGGTGCATTCCTTGGAGCCGGCAGCGCTTATCTTACCTACAAACTAAACAAGTGGATGCACCCGGAAAAAAAGAAACTAAAAAAACCAAAAGACTAACGTGGAATAATACTTACCGGTAAAATTATTTCAAATAAACTGCCTTTTGAAAGATCAAACTGATCTCTGTCGAGCAAATGACTGATACGAAATCCAAAAGTCAGTGGATATTGATTCCACCAACGGGTATCAAAATAAATTTCACCTCCCACACTTCTTTGATTTACGTTTTGGGTTTTATCTTTTGAATATACTTTTGTAAAATCAAAATATGTATTTGCTCTTATTTGATTGATATATAAAATATTTCCAAATCCCCAATCGGGATAAAGTAATGGAAAATGATAATTTACTGCCAGCTTCCACATTCTTGAAAAATAACGGCCGGTAAATCCTCTTGAATATGCAAAACGATCGCTGAAAACTACCTGACCCAAAGTATCTCTTTGCTGAAATGCAGCATTTAGTACCAAGCTGTGGTTCTGAATAAATCCGGGAAGATAGACTGTTGCATTAGCAAGCATTTGATTTCCTTTTTTACCCGAAACCGCATATCTGTCGGCCAATGAAAGAACATAACCTAAGCGGGGAAATATATGTTGCCTTGCTTGCGGCACATACTCACTCCACGAAATAAAATGATGCAGGTATTGCAGTTGTGTGTTTCCCAATGAATCTTTAAAAAACCTTTTGTTATAATCATTGCGAAAAACATAGTTGGTACCGATATTAAAATTCCTGAATGTTTTTCCTTTTACAAAATGCAGTGGAATATTGAGTCCTGCATAAGTATCCAACTGATCCCAGTAGCGGGTTTTGTTACCTGTTAAAGTATGGCGGTTGAAAGTATATTGCGAACCCACACTGAATTGCGGGAACCAGGCTCCATAAATAAAATTAGCTCCCGTGGCATGTGTTTTTTCATTTTGATTGTACTGATAATACAATTCAGACTGAAAAGTGTTTAACACATTTTCTCCATAAACAGAATAACTGAAAACCGGATCTTCATAATAGGGCCGCCAGCTATGAAAATTGAACAGTCGTGTTCCTTTTTTGTATTTACTAACTGGATATGAGCCGACAGGCAACTTTTCAGTAAGTATATTGTTAACACCCGTTGGCATATTCACCGGAAAGCGAAATGCATGCGAATCTATATCATCAGCATTTATTTCTTCCCACTTACTTATAACCCATTTCTCCTGCCTGAGTTGATAGCCTGCTGCCGTAAATTCGGACCAGGTTAAATTTCCATTTCCTGTGTTTGCAAAATATTTGCCTGCCTGCCCTGTTGTGAGCTTAAAGATTTTTTTATCATTCATCCGTAATGCATAAATATTATCATTACCATCATAGCCGGCTGTAAAATAAACATAGCCGTCTTTTACAAAAGGCGATCCGGATACACTCACTGACGGTGAGGTGAGCCTGATGGTATTGCCGGTTGAAATTTCGGCTAAGGCTATTGCCATTTCACCGTTTTTAAGCTTAACGATAGTTACCAGATTTTGATCATCGACAAATTTTGGATCTGCAAACTGAATAATGGCAGCTGATTTAATTTTTTGAATCAAATCACCATTTGCAGTATTCAAAATATGAATTTCACTTTTGCCATTGGGTTCGTTTTGAACTGCGGCTATTATTGTTCCATCTTCAGTTATATCGGGAGAAAAATATTTTGACTTGTGAGTTAGTTGTTTTTCTTCACCCGATCGTATATCCAGTATTTTGATTACACTATAGTCAACCCAGCCCCAACGAGGTTCCTTTTGATAAGCTGCATATACAATCTTTCCGTTTTTATACCCAAACTGTTCATCAATGGAAATATCCCGGGTTTTTATTTTGTGTTCGCCCGATTTATCTTTTATGTAAAATGCAGGCCGTTGGCGATAGCTTGCTTTCAGATAGATTAAAGAATCGTTACCGGCTGCATAAGGTGAATAGTAGTTGGTAACATACTTATTGTTGACAGGAAAAATGAAATGCGGCTCATCTGCACTTAGTTTTTTAGTAGTGTTTTGTGCTGATTCAAATGCCTGCTGCATGAATGTTTTATAATCCACTCCGGCATATTTTTTAACGGCAGATTGAAACGGATATATCAGGCTTTTCCATGAGGCAGCATGCTGCGTTACATTTTTCCAAAAATCATCTCCATATTTTTTGTGGCCATAATTTACCAGCAGATAACCCAATTGGTAATGGTCAGGCACATAATCCTTTAAAGAACCGTTTCTCAGTTTCATCCACGAATATTTTTTATTCGCCTGCCAAAGTGCAGAAAACCCATTCATAAAAAGGGGAAGGCGTCCTCTGCCCTGCTTGCTCAGAATTGTTTCGCTGAATACGGCATCGCCCTCAAAGAACCAGTCGGGAATGGCCGCATTGGTTGCTATTGAAAGTCCATCATCGCCAAGTAATGTATGTAGTGTTTTACTAAGTCCTCTGTTAAAATTGTTGTACTGCATTACATGTCGGTACTCGTGCAAGGCCAGTTGGTCAATCCAGGGCGTACTGCCTTGTTCAAAATTATTGGCCGGTGGTGTGGTAAAAAATTCGCTGCGAAACGGACCCATACCTACATAGGCATTGGGTATTACAGTTTCATTTTGCAATATCAGGTTTATTTGTTTTAGCTTATTGCCAAGCGAATCCGGTTTATTAATTGCCAGATAGTCAATTATGGAAGCGATGCGCATTGCCTGGCTATCCAAGCCTGTAGGAAATATCACTCGTACGGCTTTATTGTTTATTTGTTTCCAGCTAACGGAGGGCGGATTGCCGCCAAACTGCTGAGCCGGTACAGCATAAGAGATAAACAAGGAACTGAGTAGTAAAATTTTCTTCATTTACAATCTTTAAAGCAAGATACAGCGTATTTAATGCAAAAAAAAGAAGGCCGAAGCCTTCTTAAATGATTTGAGAGAGCAATTGCTTATTGTTTAGTATCAGTAGTTGATGCTTTCTTCTCCTCCACTGGTTTTACAGGCGTTGTACTGCTGTTTTTATTATCGGGATTGTTCGTATTTGGCACTACCACTTCCGATTTTACAGGCTCTGTATTGCCGGCAACAGGAACAATAGTTCCGTTAGATTTTAATGGAGCAGGTTCGTTGGCATCGGCGGTCATTCCTCCTTGAGTTGGCAATTCAACCTTTGCTGTTTTGGCTTCAACCTTTTTTGTTGTAACCACATCAGCAGGTGCCACTACCGGTTTTGTCGGATTCTCGGGCTTTGTTTGCACTTCAGGTTTTTGCTGAACCGGCTTGTTAAAATCAGGCCCTTTTGCATTGGATGACATGGGGTCGCTTACTGAGGGTTTTACATTTTCATTTTTTGCCACTACAGTAGTATTTACTGCTTTTTTGGTTGCAGGTGGCATGTCTTCTGAACTCTGAGCATTCGTTGATAATGAAAATGCCAGTGATAGTGAGACAGCTGCGAATTTTATTAAATTATTCATACTTTTTTGATTTAAATGTTAGGATTAATGTACTCTGTGTCCATTAAAATAAATATAGTTTGGGTTATTCAAAGGTGTGTAACTGCCCGAAATTGGCTCCACTCTAACTGTAACAATTTCTCCCGCTGCTAGTAAAATGTCGCCATTTATATTAATAGCCGAATAAGTTTGATTAGAGGCTGTTACATCAACTGATGAACAACTAAAAAATCCTTGCAAATTCGAAATGAAACAAAAATTGGTTCTTCCGATATTTGCATTACTGCCTCTCATTCCTGCATCAAAATGATACAATCCTGCAACAGGTGCAGTAAACTGGCCTGTTGTAGCATTATAACCAGAAGCATCATCATATACTACATTATCAACTATCAAATCAGTATTCGAAGTAATTGCTCCACCACTATACCCAATAGCTCTAAATGCAACTCTGCCAACCCAGCTTGCATTTCCATTTGCATCACTGGTTAGTACTTTACCAGCTCCTTGTGTACCATCCTGATATTGTAAACGACCACGAATAATAGCAGCCCAGGTATTGGGGCCATTTACCGCATCTAAAGCTACTAAACCTGCTGAAAAACCTGTTCCGGTGGGCGCTAAAGATACACGACCAAATAAACCATTGTTTGCAACATTGGAAGTAGTACCAGCATCTCCCCAAACAGAAATATTACTACCGGTAGCGCCATCAGCAAATGCGTAAATGCTTGATTTAAAACTTGATTCAACAGTTGCATCTACTACTCCAATTCCAGTTGCACCTGTAAAGCCTGAAGGAGTTGTAAAATTATTCAACGTTGAGTTATAGTTTCTTAATTCCATTTTTGCAACCGGTGTGGTAGTACCTATACCTACGCCGAAACTACCATCATCAAAGGTCATAATTTTTGTACCGATACCGGCAGATGTACTATTTGCTTCAACATGCAAATTTCCATCATCAGTTTCATTGATATTAAAAGCCTGACCTGTAGCATTCTTGTACCAGGTAATAGATGGTAAAGCTGAGCCGGGTGTAGGATTTAAACCAAATGAACTACCGGCAATTACATTATCACCAACCTGAGCTCTTTGTCCATCATCAAATATCAATGAATTACCTAATGTAGTTCCATTAGGCGTCCATTTTGGTACATAATTCAAAGTGCCGCTACCCGATACAATACCTACAGCAGCAGGATCCTGCCAGGTGGCAGTACCATCGCCGGGTACGGTAGCCAATATTCTGTTGGCCGCTTCATTGATGCCTTCTAATCTTACTGCCCCTGTTGAATATAATGCCTGACCGGAAGTAGTTGTAAACCGGCCACCCACTCCCGAAGTTGAGCTACCAAGAACACCTATTCCGGAAGGTGCTGTACCATATACACCCCAGCCGCTTCCATTTTGGCTACCCCATACTCCTATACCTAAACCGCCTGAGCCATTGTTGATACCACGCAAAGCCGCAGAAAAACCACCCGGAGCAGTATTAGCGATTGTTGATCTTACACCATAGGCATTGGCTACGGTTGAAATGTTATTGACATCAACAACGGGAGCTGCATTTGTAGCATTTAATTGATTTTGAAAAACGCCGGCTGAACCTGAATTCATGTTTAGACCTGCAACACCAATTCCGTTGGTAGATAGACCCGCAACACTAATACCTGCATCAGAAGTACCTTGCACTCCAAGAGCAGCACCTCCTGTAGTAGCAATACCTGCTATAGCTGTGGTACCTAAATATAAATATGTAGTAGCTCCACTTCCAGTACCTCTTCTGCCTTGAATGGCTGCATTGCCCCATCCATTAGTAGTAGTATTAGCATCTAACACATTCAGTGCATTACTTGTATTTGCAGCATTGGTCTTATTGATAAACGATGTAGGAATAGCAGCATCTGTATTTTCTACATGAAATCTGGCACCAGGATTATTTGTGCTGATGCCTACATTGCCGGTTCCATTTTGAATCATCATTCTGTTCACCCCTGCTTTTAAATCCCAAAAATCTAAACCTCCGGGAGAACCTAAACTTCCATTACCAATATGCCAGTCAGAAACACCATTATTAAGAAATCTCAAAGCACCATCTCCGTTAAACGCATTAATATCTACAAC
>JRYE01009377.1_pt1 | contig 26461 bp, 32 predicted proteins | sample 235321 | NCBI WGS metagenome assembly JRYE01 (sample SAMN03074214, study PRJNA261473) | activated sludge metagenome | biome: Common Effluent Treatment Plant; feature: Wastewater; material: Activated sludge; isolation source: activated biomass in a lab-scale reactor treating industrial wastewater at... | reverse complement strand
CAGAAGAGCTTTGCGCCCACTTGTTGCGCAAGCTTTGGCGCAAAGTGTTGTTGTTGCTTTACTGAATGAATCTGGCGCTGACTTCTCGCCCTTTTACGATCATCCAAACGCTTTTGTTATTCGTGGAACTCCTTCGACCTACATCAGCTTTTTAGTTGGCGTAATAAGGGAAATGGAGAGAAGGGAAGCCGTTTTAAGAAGCGCCAGGGTATCAGAGTGGGGAAGACTTCCCGATTCTTTGGCAGACAGTCCGCCTGCGCTGATTGTAATTGACGAGGTTTTATCTCTTGCCATGATGATGGATTCAAGCGAACAAAGACAGTTTTGGAGCCTTCTGGCAACTTATGCGAGCAGGGCAAGAAAGCTCTCGATGGGGAGTATTGGCGCATTAACTGATCCCACTTACAGGATTTTAGGAAATGGGCTTAACTGGCGCGAACAATGTAGCGCAAGGGTAAGTTTTCGGGTTACGAAGGCTAACGTGTCGAGGGCTGTACTTGATGCCGGCGGCGCTGAAACTTTGGAAGAGGGGCAATTCCTGGCAATGATTGGATCAGGAGAAATCGTCAAAGGTGTGTCGGCAAATCCGACAGATGCTGAATTGAAAGCTTATCTTACGGGGCATCCGGTGCAACCGGCCATAGGGCAAGATTGGCTTTTGCTTTCAGATGGTGCAGAACCAGTGAGAACCATTTCAGAAACACCTAGAACCACAGTTTTCCAAGAACCAGAACTGGTTCCAAACATACGGATCCCAATAAGTCATGAGAGGGCGCCAACTCTTGAAGAAAGGCAGTTTATACGCTTTCTTTCTTGCCATGACGGCATGAGCAAGAACGCTATTTGCAAAATGGTTTATGGCTTTAAGAACGGTCAGACGTATGCTTGGGTGACGGGGGCGGTCGAATCCAGCGGATAAATCGAATTGTGAAGCTGCTTAGACTTTGCTTTGGGCTTGATTCCCCGAAGTAGGATAAACTTGCAAGGGAAATTTTGTTCTGGCCGTGCTCTGGATTAGGTGTGGGAGGATTGCCGTGCTGGATCATCCTGATACTACTAATGATTTCATAGGGTGGTTAAGAGAATTTGCTATTGTTGACAGTACCACTTTTTCTGAAACTGGCGGATTAGTATGGCTTCAAGAAGGTTTCAAGATAAAAGAACTTTTCTGCCAACTTGTCGCTGAGCATTTTCAAGCTGCTGGGTTTGTTCAGGTAGAGCTACCATTCTTCATACCGGACAAGGTTTATCATACCCAACCCCAGCATTTTGAAGGCCTGATGCCATACACCTATACTGTTAACCCACCAGATGGGGATACGTCGTGTTATTTGCGAACAACCTCTGAGACACCATTCACATATTTATTTCGGGAGTGGGTGAAATCCACGTTCCCGGTTCGTGTTTTTCAAAACATACATGTATTCCGCCATGAAAAGAAAGAACGTTTGAGTACTCTCTTTCGCTCCAGAGAAATAACTCCGTTCATCGAATCATATACGACGGTGGCTAATCATGACGCGGCTGTCAAGCAAGCTGAAGCAGAAATAGACCTATATTCCCAGGTACTCAACAAATTATGCGTCCCTTTTCTTCTTAATAGGCGCCCACTTTTCGACACATTCCCAGAAGCGAAATATACAGTCGCCTTTGACGTTATCTTACCCGATAAGCAAGTTTATCAAGTCGCAACCGTACACCATCTTGGTGATAGTTTTGGGCGTGCATTTGAGGCGAAAACTTCCGAAGGGATTACATATGGCAGACATCTACAGGAATAAGCGGTAGGGCAATAGGATGTGTCCTTGCCCTTCACCGAGATACTCTAGGGGTATCTCTCCCCTTCTCGTTATCACCTTGGCAAGTGACGATTGTTGCAGGGGTAGGTAAGGCAGAAGCACAAGCCACGACTCTTTACGACAGTTTATTGAACCTAGCTCATGTTAACAGCAAGTGTATACACCTATTACCATACTCGCAGCAATTTGATCCTGTAAACATCCTAAAGTATGGGGGGTGCTTGATTCTCCGTATTTTGGATGACCATGAGGTTGAAATAATCATGCGTAATGGGTCGAGGAACGTAGTGCCGTACAAGCAGTTGTTGGAAATGATACCAACCCTCGCTACCGAGCATGATAATTGGTTAACGAGTAAAGGGCGCGCCATTCTTAATTCTGCTCGACGACACTACAGATCAATGGGCGAAGCGCTGGCTGACAGGTGCAGTGGAATTATTGAATTGCCACACTGTGGAGAAGAACAGTGTATGCAGAACATACAGAACCAAATCGAGCCACAAGGGCAAGTCCTAGGAATAGCAGAACCAGAAAAGGGGAATATAGACTCTCCGTGTGGCTTTTGCGGAGCTACAGCACATACATTTTTAAGACTTGCACTAAATCCCATTGATCATCATTAACAACAGATGCTCTCAACAGATTATCCACTAGTTTATATTGCTGGGCCTTTGTTTACCGAAGGCGAGCGTTGGTACTTAGAAAGGGTTAGTTCGGTTTGCGAAGAACTAGGTTGTGCCACGTATTTACCCCACCGCGATGCCGGTTTATGCCCTCCTTCAGGAGAGGAAGGCGCAGGATTTTTTAATAAAGATTTGGAGATGCTGGGGGTAGTGGATGTGGTTATTGCTGTATTGAACGGCAAGGATGTCGACTCTGGCACCGCATGGGAGATTGGGTACGGCTATGCTCTTGGAAAGATAATCATCGGAATCGTCGACGACACTCGGGTAAACGAACCAGAAGCAAATATCAATCTCATGGTTTTTAATTCCCTTCGGTTGTGCAGGTCTTTCGAAGAACTGAAACATGCTGTAGCTCCGATAATAAAATCCAGAGGGTAATAAAAGGATGGCTAATAACGCCACACTTTTGCCGCCCTTTTTCAACATCTTCAAGATTATATAAGCCCGTAACTTTAGAATTCACGAGAAACAACATCGATGTCGCGATAGGACAATAATGGGATGCTAGTTGCAATAGAAGGCATTAGCGGTGCAGGGAAAACGCGGTTAACTAATGCCCTAGGGGAACGACTGCTTGGACTTGGAAAGCAGCCTATTCTTCTTGGGGGTTTTCAAGTTAGAGAATATTCATCTCCCATCACCGCATTCTGCCGCGACATGGTTTCAAGTAATCGGTTCTTAGGTTTACCCTGGACTGCTGAGGTGCACCTACTAATTGCCGAACTCATCTATGATACGAGCAGATTAGTGTTGCCGGCTCTGGCAGAGGGGAAAATTGTTCTATTCGATGGTTATTGGGATTCTTTGATAGCTTTCCAACGGGCAATCGTATCATTCTCAGCACCGGAGCGGACCCATTCTGCGATGAAATACCTCGATCAAATGGTGGCTTTGATTATGGATTTCGAAACGATTCCGTCGGCTGACAAAGTGATATATGTAGATTGCACACCAAGAAATACCGTTGATAGGCTTCTCGCGAGAGACAACCTGCCAGTTTCCAATGAGCATTTACTTATACAAGCAGAAATAGCACGCCAATATCAATCAATACTGTCTGGTAAAGAACACCTGGTTATTGACAATAATGCATCTATTCAATGGGAACAGAATGTAATGACTTCCCTGAACTATCTTATATCTAATTAAGGGGAACGGGAAAAATGAACGGTGTCTTCCTGTCGTTTGAAGGAATTGATGGTTCGGGAAAAACTTCGCTAGCGAATGTGCTTGCTGTGTGGCTTAAAAATCAAGGCCATAAAGTGACATTCGTATCAGTCACAGGTTTTGAGCCCATAGATCAAGTGACAAGCTACTTAATTGCCAACAAGGATATATATGATCCCTATGCCCACATGTTTCTGTCCCATGCAAACAGCCGAGTTCTGATAAAGACCATAATTCAGCCGTGCTTGGAAAATGGCGAGGCTGTGATATTAGACCGATATTATCATTCTGCGATTGCTTACAGCTTTCCTCTTGGCTTACCTTGGGATTGGATGTTCCAAGTGTCATCCGTCTTAACAAGACCCACTAAGATAGTGTACTGCTCGGTGCCGGTTCAAACTGCATTGTCGAGAAAGAAAGCCATCAACGAAATCGAAATCGGGTTTGATGAGCAACAAGAGCGACAAGCAGGCTTCATCAGCTACCAAACAAAAGTGATGCATGCTTATGAAAGGATGCTTGATGAAAACCCAGACGATTTCATCATCATACAGAATCAAGATTCTATAGGGAGCGCACAGGATCACCTTATCCAGGCAATTTCGCCGCTCTTTGACGGACAGAACCTACGATAAAAATGGGAAATACTTACCATCCTACCGATTACGATGACTTCGCTGAAATTTATGATGCAGAATATCAAGGCTATCATGCCAGTTTAGGAGATGTCGAGTTCTATAAGAGCTTCATACGGAACGGGAGCGAAAAAGTACTTGAGCTTTGTTGTGGAACAGGGCGAATATCTTTGCAAATCGCCAAGGTTTGCTCCCACATAACTGGCGTGGATGTCTCCGAAAAAATGCTTCAACAAGCTTATAGGAAACTGGAAAAGGAAAATGAAACCGTAAAAGGTAAGGTTGATTTCCTTCTAGCAGATATGAAGGATTTTTACTCGCCCCTGCACTACGATTTTGCTTTCATTGGTTTTAGATCTTTCATGCTGCTGCTTGATGTCCAAGATCAAATTGCTGCCCTGTTAAACATTTGGCAGCATCTCATAAAAGACGGCTTCTTGGTAATAAGTCTTGCTGTACCAACACACCAAAAATTGGCTAGATATTTCAATGAGTCGGCAAATGAGTACACCTACTTTCGGGAATTTACACACCCTAACGATCGTTATAGGATTGTTGAGTACGAGAAAAAATCGTATGACCAATTCTTGCAGGTCGCGATTCATCATTTGCGACACGTTACTGTTGATGAAAACGGACTGGAGATAGAGATAACTGATCGCCAACTTAATGTCCGCTACACATACCTGCATGAGTTCATGCACCTTGCCCGATACTGTGGATATGCTATAGATTCAATTTATGGTGGCTATCGCTTCGAGCCATTCGATAAAGATAGTACAGAGATGATCTGTGTCTTGAAGCGTTTACAGGAATGAACACCAAACAAACGACACAAAACAAACAGGACATAGAACGGGTTTTGGAATATCTCGCACAGATTCCAATGACCTATGATGTACAGCCAGAAGAGTTTGGCTATAGCAATCCTGTCCTCGTCTGTATGGATGCGGTTTTGTCAATTAACCGAAAATATAACAGCTTCGTTGTACCTCGGTTGCAGTACTTTATGCAGAAGTATCCTGATGTGACTGAGCTGGCAAACCTAAAGCAGCTAGTACAAGAAGTGGGATATGATGGGTTCCACTTAGCATGGAACTATAGACATCCGGCAAGGGTCATGGTTTTAGAGCGCCTTGCAGATCGGTATATTGAGCATAACTTGGAAAACGAATTTGCTGACGATTTACAAGGGATGCGTCATTGGGCGAGAAGCGTGGCGGTTACTGACTACAGACATTTTGGTGTGGAAGGCATTGGACTGGCAACCTTTCAATACTTGCGAATGATGTTGGGGGTTTCAACAATAAAACCAGATGTGCATATAAAGAAGGCTATGGAAGCGGCATTGGGAAGAAAGGCTGGTGAGATAGAGTCAATATCGCTTCTTGAAGAAGCTAGCCGAGCTTTGAACCTTCCCGCAACCACTGTCGATCATAACCTCTGGAGAATGTTTGCTTCGGACACAACAAAGCTCCCACAGCCCTGAATGGCTAAAACGGCAAGTCTTTGCTCGTCAATTGCTGGTACCACTCTGAAAGCCATTTCATAACAGTTTCAAAACGGTGTGCAGGAAGTAGCTTGTAGCTGGTTATTCCTTCCCGCCTGTAAACCTCCCCATAGATTGCGCCGTATTCATTTCTCTTGGTCGTTTTCCCAAGTTCCATAGCAATTGCTTTCACCGCTTGGCTTAGCTGGCTGGCTTGATCTGGCGTCACGCCTTTGCCAGTATCTGAAAGTGTTGCCTCAATCCTCTCAAGTCTTTGTTCGTGATCTTCAAGCTTCGCCTCGATCAGAATTTGGCTTCTTGCCAGTTTGGTTAGCGCCTGGAAAGTCTTATAGGCTTGTACGGCCGGCGAGTCTGTGGCGAGAAGTGCCTCAAAGGTTGGGTCAGACGTTAATCGCCCTTCCTGAAATGCCTCCCACAAAACTTTGGCAACTTCTTCCTGGTACTGGTCAAGTTTTGGCTTTATCTCCTCTTTTACTCTGCTTGTGTCAACTCCCGACAACCACAAAGGCACCAGGTCAACTCGAAGAAGGGAAGACGTTCGTTTAACGCCTTCAGGGGTCATGATGACCCCTGAAGCATAGCCTTTCTTCAAAACAGTGTGATCCTGAATCCTGCGCCTTTGGCTTCTATCGTCAAGCCCCAAGGAATTGCACATGTGACGAATAGACACATAAATTTGCCCATCACTCGCACGTATTGCCACCAATTCATCATCGTAGAAAGCAACGGTCTTTTGTTCGACTGGAGCAAGCTTTTTATCTGCCATGGCGCGATTTTATCAGAGTATCTACGCTTGCTATAAAAAACCTTGTGAGCTTGACATAATGTATTACGGCGCTGTATGATAGCGTCATGGCAAGAACCTCCATCTATTTTCCGGACAATCTACATGTAAAGCTACAAATCGCTTCTAAGCGCAAGAATCGGAGCGTTTCTCAACTGGTAACAGAGACCATGAGCAAGGCATTGGGAGAAGAAGAAACTACAGATTTGGACAAGCTCTATTCCGCTATGGAGCAGGTTAAAGGCATTTGCAAAGATCCAATAACTGACGCTTCCGCCACCATAAATGAAGTTCTATATGGTGAGAAGGGAGCCTGGCGCGGGAGTGGAAAATAGTTTCGATATTTTGATTGACAGTGACGCTTTCGTTGGATGGTTCTACGAACAGGATAGCCATCACACAAAAACAACGAAAATATTTGAGACTTTCAAACAAAAACGCTTGGTGCTGGCAACTACCGATTTAATTATTGTTGAAACTGCCACAGTTCTCAGCCATCGTAAGGGGCAAGCACTTGCTCGCCTATTTCTTGACCTGGCTGATAAGTACCCTGTCATACACATAAACGAGAATCTCCATCAAGAAGCGTTGACACTATTCAAGGGACAGAAGGTAAAAGGCACCAGCGTTGTAGATTGTGCCAACGTCGTTGCAATGCGCCATTTCAAAATCCCCACAATTTTTAGTTTTGATAAGTTCTACAGCAAGCATCCTGATATTCAGATCGCAACCTCGGTTTATCCCTAAACTCTCAAACAACTAGTTTCTTTCTGTTCCACAGTAAAACCACTGCGGATATTTGGGCTTGATATACTGAAAAAAACAATTCCCAGAGGTGCAACAATGGAAGAGGAACAAGTCAAGCGCGATCGGGCATGGGTCGAAGCCGCGCTCGCCGGCGAGTTGAAAAAGTTGGAGGAGCTAACCGAGGACGAAAACATCAACAAATCAGACAGTGCCTTTTTTGCTTGCCTGTTGAAGACGGCAGCAATTGCTAAGGGAACTGGTCAGTCGATTACTTACTTTGAGGAAGTATTGAACCTAGTAAAAACCGCTTGTAGCGGCCATGCTTGGCTCAAAGAGAAGGAGATCGAACGGCAGTTTACGAACGCTTGGAGGTTGGCAGAACCAAGATTTCGGCTGGAGTAGGCAAGTGGGGAGGGGGAGCCGGTAAGGCCTTCTTACAGAAAACACTTTGCGTCTGCGCAATGTGTTTTCTGTCTTCTCTTCAGAAGTAACTCAAACAACAAGGTTGAACACGGAGCGGAGAAAAATGCAGGACGAAGGTCGGCATTTTTCGAAGCGAGGTGTTGAGCCGTACCAGTGAAAACTGTACAGTTTTAAACGAACCAATGAAGCCTTGCTTGACCCATACCTATAGAGCCCTCTCTTGATATTTTTGTAGTTCCTCTTTAGTTAACTCATCCGGAGCTACTAGTCGATAGTGTTTCTCGTTTATTATCCCGACCCCTGTATCTGTCTTTTCAAATTCGAACATAGCGATGATATTCGCTTCCATAAATTGGGTAGCTACTGGTTTAGGTATCAATCCCGGGAATTTGTGTTCGCAAATAGCGAAGTCCTGTTCAATTTGGGGGATTCCCAGTTTGTCAGTTCCACCTTTGGCTTGAACCGGAACAATATAGTGGGCACCCCTTTTATCGATCCCGACATAAATTTCATCCGTTTCCACTTGTCCAATTTCTCGTATATTGGTTCTTAAGTGGTTTTGCAGTGAGTAACACGTTATTCCGAGAAAAATGTCGATTAATCGGTTATAGCGAAGAATAGCCAAAAGCCCCTGTTCATCATCAATTGCGTATTTCCTAATAATACTTGGGGTAGCGTCGGGTATTTTCGTATGCGCAAAATGCTCTGATGGGAGAATATTTGTCATGGTAGTTAAGCCAAACTCATAAGTTGATCTTCCAGTTGATCGAAGCACCCACTCGCGCCCTGCTGGAGCTAGTGCTTGAATTCTTTCAGGCAAGCTTGCTCTGTATTTGTAAGAATAAATCATATCGCCGAGATTTAATGGCGGGTCAATGCCCAACTCTTCAGCAACTTCTCTAATTTCCTTACGTGCAAATTGCACTTTCTCATCACCCGGATTGTAGTGGCGAAAAAACAACCCTTCTATGAGTGAGTGGTACATTTTAGGCTTCTTCATCATGTAGGACTCTTGTCGGCACCAGGCCATCTAAGGACCAAGACTTCTTCCCGAAGTTGCTCACCAGTTGCAGTTGCTAATCTCGTTCTAAATAGATCGATCCTCTCAACCTTATATCCTAGATGCTCCGCAATTTGTGCCAGAATCTCTCCCGTGCGAATCATCACTTGAAAATATGAGGCTTGATCTCCAACAACGTAAGCTAAGCGCGCCCCAGGTTTTAATATTGGGGATAGTTCAGAAAGGTGTTTTGCCATGCCGCCGAAGTAGAGACGGGTTACCCTCGCGTATAGCTTTTCAAAGCCAGAGGTTTTCCCTAGTTCAATGCGTCTCTGCTCGATTTTCTCTGATAGCCTTACGACCTCTGGATAAACATTTGCCGATACATCATCGTCATCGGTTTTGTAGACCCCGCGGGTATTTGAACGAAGTAACTGTCTCTTTATATCTCTCATCTCTTGCCGATTTGTCATGAACTCGAGCAGTACTGATTCAAGACGTGTGGTACGTGAGTAATCCTTTTCGTTTGGATATGGGGGTGAGGTAATAATTGCGTCTACGGATTGGAACTTTAGTAGTGTACCAATTTCTCTGGAATCCCCCAGGATTACGAGCGCTTCCGGGTATATAGCTTTAGGTAGTGCCCTTATATCGTTCGCAATCGATCGGATCTCCTCAGTCCATGGGGCAATAACAGGCGCATCTTCTTTGATCTTCCCAACACCAACTTCCGGGCCAAAGTTGAGATTGCTACTCCTAAACACTAAAGTTTTTGCCAATGCAACTAGGGCATGATCGTAGTAAGGGGTAGAAGCCAGCGTTTCCTGTAAATGTCTTCTCAAAAGAAGAGCTTTGTGAAGTGGAATTTCGCTTATCGAATCTTTTATCAGTAGCTTTTCGGTTTCTGGCGAAAGGCGCAACAATGACTCTGAATGTGGTTTATGGCCGGCCAACCTCAAATCGTCGATTCCCTGTCGCTTTAGCTCCTCTTGCACGTTTTGGGCAATGGATTGAGCAGACCTCTCAAACTCATCAGGATCAATATCCCAATTGAGTTTTGTCTTGCTTATAAATTGAGCAACGGGATTAGCTTCTATTCCAACACTTTTGATGCCATGCGAACGTGCCTCGACAAGAGTCGTCCCCGTCCCACAAAAAGGATCCAAGACAGTATTTTGTGAACCAAGTCCAAACTCCTCTAGATAAGTTCTTACCAGGTGCGGGGGGTATGAAAGGACAAACCTGTACCAATTATGTATTGGTGCATCACCGTTAAGTACGTAATTGCGTCTTGAGTTAGGCACGACTGGCGTGGCACTCTCTTGATCCCCGTCAACGAACAATCTCGGCTGCTTAACTGCTTTAATGGTAATCACCTCTTTGTTGTTACCCGAGTCTCTCCGCGCAAAAACACTAGACTCAAACAGAATTAATGAATTCTATTAAGCGTTCGATTTCTGCGGGTAGTGTTTGATTCTTTACCATGAATCCTAGTATTTGGTTCCGAAAATAATCATCTGGCATTCCACTTAAATACTCGCTTCGAAACTTGCCTAGTATTGCTTTACCGGGTAGGACCTTTAGCCAGGACTCATTCTGAAAAGAATTCTCAACATCTGCTTTTGCCCTTTCAAATACTGATTTAGCCCGCTCGTCGGAATAAGCTTGACCAAATTTTTCTCTTCTCGCACGCACCATATCATAATAAGCCACTTCGTCTTGGGGCCCTTTGTTCCTTGCGGTATCAATGGTTGCGTGCAGTCGATAGGCTGCCCGTTCACTAGTGAATCTTTCTTCTAAAGCCTTGGCACATTCTCGTAGCGCATGCTTGACTTTATCTTGCGATATCAACACATTCTTACGGTCGTTAATCTGTAGCAATTCCCAAATCGCGGCAGCATCTAAAAGCAGATTCTCAACCTCATGGAACGACCAAATAAAAACTCTATTGTTTAGTCGGTTGGAAAGACTCTTAACGCTATCCTCATCACGATAGTCCCTATCTAAAACCATCATAAATGCAGTATCACTACTGGCTTTTTCTATCAGTAAGCTGGCGCGAGTTGCACTGCCTTGCACGTCTATAGCCGCGCCACTTGCAATAAACAAAACTCCAGGAAGTCTTGTCCCTACCAACTTTTCTATAATGTACTTGTCACTGGATGCCTCTTTGCCTTCAAGGAAAACGATACGATTGGAAGAAAGCTGTAACCCGACGCTTGCCCCTATTCCCTCAAAAAGACGAACTCTGGCGGTTTTAGACTCCTCAAAAAATCTCTCTGGCGCACTCCTCCCTACTCTTGGCAAGGCCACAATCTCATTTAGAGGAACAGAGCCAATCATCTCTGTGCTATGCGTAGCTATCCAAAGCTGATTTTGCGTTTGTAGCTTGTCCAGAGCAGGGATTATTTTTGATTCAAGACCAGGATTTAGGTGACGTTCCGGCTCGTCATAGAGGATGACCGCAGGGAAATTACGAATTCTAAATAGGCTTGTAAAGATATAAAACAACTCTTTCTCCCCGGAACTTAGTTGATCTATATCATGCTCCCCATTTGGCGTCTCGACAACAACTTGAAGCTCGCCGTTGAAGTCATTGGTCATGGTTCCAATTAAATTTTTTGGGAAAAAGAACTCGGCAAACAATTCTTGCAGAAGCTTAATCGAGTTGTCTGTATTTTTTGTTTGGTTACGGTGATTAGAGGTAAGTTCATTTATTTGTTGCCCTATAATAAAGAGCTTTACTGAATTAAATTTAGAGGTTGCTACCCCTGGGTTGGGAAGCTCGATGCGCTCTTTACGTTGCTGGTTAATTGAGAGCTGCTCCGCGTCAAAGTTCCTTACTTGTTGAGCTTGATAATGACGCTGAGGAGAAATGTAATCAAAAATACCCACACCTGAGCCCGGCTCAAATAGACGAAACAACTCTGCAATTTTTGGGTTCGAAAGGGTAGAGGTTACCTCGGACGTTCTGTGAATTTGAATGCTAGCGGTGATCTCAGCATGATCATCAACAATCGCACGCTCAGCCTCATTTAATACCAAATCAAGCCTAACAGTGGCCGAGGGTTGCGCTGCCCGTATGGGCAAAGCAAGATTAGGATGCCATGCATTAGTGTGTCTGTCAGACAAGGGAATACGGCGTCTATAAATATCTTTATTTGGATCATAGGTACTGACGAATTCTTTTACAGTTGCTATAGCTTCAAGTATTGTGGATTTGCCACAACCATTAGGCCCTACAAGAACGACTCGGTCGCCTAAATCCTCCAACACTAAATGCTCGAAACATTTATAGTCCACCAGTTCCAATCGCGTGATCTTCATTACTGTCGTGCACCTTTTGCTTACGAACGGGAGTCTAACCTACCTGTGCGCTGTTATAGAGCAAAGTCTTGAACCATTTTCTTCTGGACCTTCTTGGCAAGTCCTGCGTAGATCTGCGTCGTTTCAAGGCTCGCATGTCCTAGCATGTTCTGGACCGACCTAATATCCCCGCCTTTCGCAAGGTAGTGGGTCGCCATTGTATGACGTAGACTATGGACTGAAGCGTTTTTGATGTTCGCCTGTTCTAGATACTTCTCCACCATGCGTTGAATTGACCTACCCGATAAAGGCTCTCCATACTTGTTGAGAAATAGAGTTTCGGCTGTAAGCCCTTTACGCTTAACAAGTCGCTCCCTCTCTTTCAACCAGACATTGAGCGCCTGACACACTTTCCAATTAAGGGGTAGGTACTCGATGTTTGATCCCTTGCGATATACTTTTACCATGCCCACATCGTCAAGGCTTTTTGATATTCGCTTTGGCAACTGAAGTGCATACACGTTCAGGCTTGCAAGCTCCTCAAGCCTCAACCCTACCTGCAGAAACACAGTGACAATGGCTCGGTCTCTTGGGCTTGTGATCTGCGCGAGAAGGGCGTTGTATTCGTCCTCGCTCAAAAACCGTCTTTCTTCTTTGGGTACTTTGGGAGGAATTAACTCGCTAGCAACGTGTGGTTTACTAACATACCCGTTTTGGGCGAGAAAGGAAAAAAAGGCCTTTATAGAATACGTCTTGCGCTTGCGTGTGCTTGGCTTGACCTTCTGGCGGTCCAGGTCGGCCAAATAGGACTGTAAATCAGGCAACCCCACTTCATGCCAGTATCCAACTCCACGTGCCTTCAAGAACTCCACAAGCCCTAGAATATCCCGCTTGTATTCTCCTCTGGTTCGACTGGCTAAATCCCTGGCCGGCATGTAAACGGTTTCAAACTCCACCAGTCCTGCCTGAAGGCTCAACTGCTTTCGTCCACCACTTGCAATTGTGAAGAGTTCTGTTGTTGCTTTCATGATGGGTACATTATCTAACGTCGCCTAACCACATGTCAAGCCTTTGTTATTAATAGCCTGCCGCCACCAAAACGGATGTTTGCGTCGCCTAATACGTAGTTAGACGACGTTGCTAAGTCAATCAATCCATCTTTGTTTTGTTTGTCACCAAGCTTAAAACTAGTTTATATTATCTAGCATGTTCTCTTGGCATAGCTTGGAGAAGCGTTGCTTGAAGATTGCCGGAAAAATACACCAGGTGATTGAAAGACCTAAGGGCTAGGGAGCTAAGAGAACCTAGTTCGAAAGAACTGGGAAAACCTTTATTCCTCAATGTGCTTAACACGTGCGGACAAAACATTTTATGTGATGAAGGAAAATATCCATGAGTCAATTGCGCCCCAGGCTCTTTGTAGCATCCTCCTCAGAAGGATTAGACATAGCATATGCTGTTCAGGAAAACCTTGACAGAGATGCCGAAGTGACCGTTTGGACGCAAGGCGTATTTGAACCTTCCGGATATTTTTTGGAGAGTATCGCTAACCAACTCGATAATTTTGATTACGGGGTCTTTGTCTTTTCGTTTGAAGACGCTTTAAAGATAAGGGGGGAAGAAGTAAGGGCAACGAGAGACAATGTAGTATTTGAATTGGGCTTGTTTGTTGGCCACTTGGGAAGACAGCGTAGCTTTATTCTAATGCCAAACAACGTTGTGAACCTACACCTCCCTACCGATCTCTTGGGAATAATGCCATTGTACTTTCAACAAGATAGATCCGATAAAAACTTGAGGGCCGCTGTTGGGCCTGCCACTAATCAAATTAGACGTGTAATGGAACATCAAGGTAGGAGATCAGATGGTCCCGGTACGTTGCGAGATTCAGTCCTGAAACAAGTATCAGCCGCAGGTGTCTCTGCGTTTTATCAATCTAGGGCTGACTACGCAAAATATCGCTCCCACGCTAGTAGCATAGATGCTTATGTTGCGACCGCTAAACAAAGCGTTCAGATGGTTAGTGTAAACCTTATGACAGGTGTGCCGTTCGATGGATTATGTGATGTTTTAGAGAAGAAATTAGAGAATGAAGAGTCACCATTTGAGACAACTATTTCTCTTTTAAATCCATTGAAACTTGAACTTTTATCATCACTATCACCTGTATTAGATATGACGTCAGAACAGCTCGCCGCAAGTATCAAGAATACTTTAGAAGACCTGAAAAAGCTTAAACGTCGATTATCACGCCGAGCTTCTGATAACTTTAATATCCGTGTTCATAATGCGGTTCCATTTGGCAGTGCCATCATCCTTGATGGTAATAGTGGCAGTGGTACAATACAAATAGAGACAAAGCCATATAGAGCACCTGTGCGGAAGAGTTTTGCCTTTGAGATAACAGATTACGGCCATAATGAACTATTTAAAACCTTGCGAGACGCCTACTACCGATTGATCGCTGACGGCGAGGGTGTTGAATAAGGTCTTAAAAGTTTATCTACCTAATGCTAATATTGGGAGAAGTTATGAGCGAATATAGTGCAGGAATCCTATTGTATAGGTTGAAAAATCAGACCCTCGAAGTGTTCTTAGTCCATCCCGGCGGCCCATTTTGGTCTAAGAAGGATAATGGCGCATGGTCAATACCCAAGGGACTGTTTGAGCAAGGTGAAGAAGCTCAGAACGCAGCTATAAGAGAATTTGAGGAAGAGACTGGTTTTAAGCTGACTAACGATGTGATGACCGACCTAGGGGAATTGAAACAGCCAAGTGGTAAAATTGTCCATGCCTGGGCTGTGGAACAAGACGTTGACGAAAAGTCTATTGTCAGCAATCTGTTTACCATGGAATGGCCGAAAGGCACCGGAGTAATAAAAGAGTTCCCCGAAATCGACAGGGGTGGATGGTTTAATATCGAACAAGCCGGTCAAAAACTTTTGAAAGGCCAAGTTCCATTCCTGGAACGTCTTATCAGTAGCATAGATTATCATTTGGATGTTTCTGATCAAGGCGATGCCCCCTCGCAGCTCAGTTTGCTGTAGCATAACTGATTCGTTCCTTGGGTCACTACAGATCCTTGTTTTACGCACTTTCCTCTTTTTTGAGATGAAATTTCCGGCCAAACGATCGATTTGTGCGAGAGTCTCTCGTAATGCATTCGCTCTGCATTTTGGTCAATCACTTTAACGGGTTAGTAGAAGTTGGGCGAAGGCTCATAGGTAAATTATAGAGCTTCGTCCTTTCAGGTGGATCAGTACTCGTCGGGTAAAAGAAGAGTTGTAACGCTTCTATTCCACTCGGTAATGACCCAAAGCTTTTGGTCAGTAGAGAGTTTATAGGACGAGAAGACTCTATTTCCGTGTTCTACGGAACTTCGATTTTCCTCCTGGTCCTCCGGCACCATTTCACTCCAATCGCCTGTTACGTGGCGCTGTAGAAACTCATACGGTGTCTGGTTGGCCTCCTCAAGCGCTTGTAAAGCACCTGGGGTCGCGAAAACCTGCCCTAAATCAAATAACGGTTTGCTTGGATTGCTCATCGTGAAGCTCCTTTTTTGATGCGGTAATGTACTTAAGCGGTGATTGCATCGAGTCACTTGCTCAAGCACGAAAGGACACACGAAAGCAAGGTCTAGCGTAGCTAGTTCATTTCAACCTTGCTCCGTGTGGCACAATCTGTAGCAGTGCGCAAGTGAAGCAGGTTGAAACGTGACCATCATTTACCCATAGGCAATTCTCCTTTTGAAACAAGAAAGCCACCCTAAGGTGGCCTAACAGAGAATATAGAATTGTCCGCAAACTCGAACTACCGACCCCCTGAATTAGAAATACTCTATCACGCCTGAAATCCAGTTTCTAGCTAGATGTAATCTGTTTTACAGTCAGGGGCAAGGGATTGGTCTACACTGCATAGTGGGAGAATAGATTAAATCCCTAAGTCGATAAGGAGAAATACGATGTCCGACCCTAAACAATATCCGATAACGACATACGATCAGCCTGGTTCGGATCCTGGCAAGCCTGATAATTCGCGGTTTACCATTGGCGACACATCTATAACAAGTGGACCCTCTCTTGATCCTACTACCAATGACACCAACTTCATTTCAGTCCAGCAAGGCAATGAAAAGGCGTCTTGGACCTATACGCCAGATGATGACGAATAGGAAGAACTAGAAATCGAATGCTTAAAATCAAAGCACATAAAACAATGACTGTTTTATGTCTGAACCCTTTTGAAACATGTGATTATGTGGTTCGAAAGGGTTTTTGTTTTGTGTAACAAAGTTGCTGGTGATCTATGTGGGTTTAGTTTGTACAGAAAATAGAGCTTACCGCGCCTATGCACAAAACCTTTTCCTGGAGCATCTGCCGGCATGACACTGACACAGTCAATTAGGCCTAATTGAGGTACTAAGCTCCAAGCGTCCTCCGTTATTCGCTTGATCAAGAAATCCTCGTACTCCAAAAGCGTATAACAATCTCTTGCGGTACTACACCTGTAGATAGGCACTACAAAACCGTCTTGCGCTATGTAACAATCACTCTCAAGCTTAAGAAGTTTGCCAACAGAAAAGCCATCTAAAATGGACTGTATATAGTTTATCAATAGCTGGTTGCTAACTTGTTGCATACAGCAAAAGTATAGCATCCGCAGATCAGCAGCTAGATGTGCTTCTTCTCAAACCTTGCCCTCCGAATCGAGGCTTAGCTTGTTGTGTTCAACCCTTGTTCGATCGCCTGAAGCTTATCAATCCTTTGTTCGTTAGCCGGTTGCCAATTCAGCATGAAAGGAACTGACGTATCGTAGAATCTGTTTTCTTCCAGGTAAGCTATAAGCTCATCTTTCAGATTGCACGCAACAACAAAATTATCAGCAAGATAATCTCTTTCTCTAAAGTAACTGGCCCATGACCACGAAAGAAGCCACGTGCCAACTCCACCGCCAACCAGGGACAAAACAAAGAAGATAAGGCCGTTCACCATCGAGTAAAAAACGTCTGATGGGCTTGGACTTCCCCCCTCCCTTGTTGCTGTAAGCCTCCCTGTTGAAAAATCCCTCACGTTTCGTATGAAAAGATAGGAAACGGGAAACACAAGCCTTCTGAGCGCAAGTATTGTTGCCCCATCGTTGTTTTGATTATGCCCAAGCTCATGAGCGAGCATTGACTGAAAATATTTGCTTCCAAAGGAACCTGAAGAAAAGTACATAGTTGTTCCAACCAGGTACATAAACTCCATTGGAGAATCAATAACAAAGACTTCCGAAAGACCTTTTATGCTGGTTACGCCATTACCTGTTGCCGCACTAAAAATTGCGCTCTGGGCTTCTGTTATTTGATCCATTTCTCTTGTGCTTGGCTCTCTTGCACCAAGCGAAAACCTGGTAGCAGTGTTGCCTCCTCCATAACGCAGGTATGCGATGATTGATGCAACAAGCGGACCAAAAGCAACAACAAGGACACTAAGCGACAAAGTCATCGCTAGTAAGAGAACAAGAAACCGTACCAAGGCATTGTCATTGACAATAAGAAATCCAAAGCTAGCTGCAAGGGGTACGGTGATTATCAGGGCGTATAACGCGCCTCTTAACCACACTGAGGTAAAGAACTCGATTATCAGGGTCAGTAAATAAAGCTTTTTTGAGTTGCCCTCCTGGGGCACAAATGCAGGTGTGCGCTTAACAGGTATCACGTATGACCTCCAAATTTTTCTGGACTGTAAGTTGACATAACATAAGACCTATAGTAATATTAGGACAGTTTTATACGTCCTGAGCCTCCGCTTGCGGTGGCTTTTTTTGTTTTAAGGAGAGGGTAACAATGGTAAAGATATATTTGTTGTTTGCAGGGTTGGTGGCGTTTTTACTGACATTTCAGGGGGAGCCCGTTGCGGTGCTTTTTTTCTTTCTCTTCGGTTACCTCTTCTTCAAGGAGATGGAATACTAACCGAGGGGCCAGGCGAGTTGTACTGTTCCGTATGGACACTACCGCTCGCCGTTTCTTTTTGTGGAGATTTCAAGTACATCTATAACCTCTTGGCTTTTCTCTTTTGTTTTTTTTCTTCCGGCTTCGGAGTAGGCGTAATCTTTCTTTGTCGAGTTTCTTCTTTCTGCTCCTCAATATGCGTTACCTCCCCTATGGCTCTGACTTTGATCTTCGCGTGGTGGCGCTGGCGGATAATGAAGGCCTCCCCTGGTCTTAACTTTGCAACTTCATTTGGATCTACCGCAAACTGATGCTGAACCCTGGCGCTTCCTCTTCCTGTAACTTCTCCCTCTTGAAATTGGATGCTGTTTTCAAGCCTAAGAATAGTGCCGGCAAGCTCGGCCATTTCTTCAGGGAATTCAGTCGCCATTAAAATCTTTGTTCGTGTGTTGGCAAGAACTAGCTTTTTTGTCTGCTCATCTTTCAGGCTGGCCACATCCTGGGTGGCCAAAATAATGGCAAGTTTGGCGCTCCTGGCGAGGCTTAGAAGGGCTGTTATGTTCTTGTTGCTGAATTGTCCAAACTCATCAATTATCAAGACCGCAGGACGCTCTTGGCGCTTGCCAATGAAGTCTTTCAAATCCTCGACTAAAAAATCTAAAAATCGTTGCGCTGTGTCTCCAACACTTTGAACTCTCAAGGAAAAAATCGCGCAAGGCGTTTCTTCTAAGGCAAAGCCACCATCGCCAACATACTTGCCAAATTCCCTGGACAATGGGCGCAAGCGGTATAACAGGCCCTCGAGATTTCGGTTTTCTAATCTCATGACATCTGGCAATTCTTCCGCATCGTCCTTGTAGGCTTCTTCCAACCATTCCTTGTTTAACCTGGTCCGTAGCTCTTCAAAGCTTCGGGGCGGACCGCCTGGGGCATAACAAACAAGCTGAAGAAGATCCCTGTTGATGTCCGCGTAATATTGAGCATCGCCCTCGGCCTCGGATGTTCCGATTAAAGCGCAAAGCCTGTTGTAAATATCCGTAGACTGTCCCCGAAACCCATCATAGACGGCACCGGATTTCTCAAAGCCAAGTTTGAAAATAGGAGCTTTCCATTGCTTGTGTTGATAGGCAAGCCCTCTAATATCCGCCGCNNCATCTTTCAGGGATATCCCCAAATGAGGCGGAAAAGCCTGTCCTCGCACTTTGGACCCAAGCTTGATTAGTGTCTTCTCGCCTTCAATCTCTCCCCGCCTTTCGGCACTGGTCGAGAGACGGCGTTGCCTTTCTTCCTCGGCTTTCTTCCGCTCTTCTAGCTGTTCTTCCAAAGACTTAGGTCTTGAAAATTTTGAAAACATCACAACTCCGCACAAAGAAATGCTTGCGATCGGGAAGAGAGGAACCTTGTACCAACACAAAAAACAGGGCTTGAGATACGAAAGTCCATCTTGTTTTGAAAGTAGAAAAAACAACCAAAGTAATGAAATAGAAGTCAGTACGGCATAAACAAATCTTGAAGGTTTAAGCTTGTAAAGAAGGCTGGCAAGCGCAACTGCAACAATTCCAAAATAGAAAACTACAAGACTGTAAGCTAGTACAATAACCGCTATCCACTCGAAATATTTGTCTTCTTTGCGCCCCGTGTAGGACAGGTTTTCCACGGTCAGTACATAATACTGGATAGTCGATACAAAATAAATGTCTCTTCCTCGTCGTGATTTGGTACACGCTTTATGGCACTTTCAACGGCGCTGTAAGCCTCGTCTGAGGCAAAGTACCAAACACTCTTGTAGTTTGCCCTGAGTTCCCTAAGAATCGAATCAAGGCGCGTTTGGCGCTTCTGAGTTAGTTCTACCTCAACGCCCACTATCTCGCCGTCGCTCAAATCCTCAACTAGGCCATCAATCAAATGAATCTGGCCCTCTTCTTTTCGCAGGGCATTGGCTTCCCTTTCGCAAATCCACCTAATACCATCTCCACGTTTTGCCTCAACATGCAAACGCACGCTATTGACCGCGTGTATATGGGCAAACCTTGAGATCGCCGGCACCTTGTAGGGATGCTCAAGCCCTGCTGTTTCTAACCCTTTTTTGGTCAACCAAAGCCACATTGGATGGCCAACAAATATCTTTTTTCTTTCGACCAGGCCGAGCTTCACCCAACGGCTAGAGACACCATAGACCGCTTGATACCCAAGCACCTTCTCCCTACGGCCCTCCGAATACTTGGTTGCAAGAACCTGAAGATGATCAAAACGAATGGCGTATTGCTCCCCCATCCACTTGAGAAGTGCTAAATCACGCGGAGTTAAAATAACGCGTCCAGAATCACTGCGCTTTTTTCGCCTGGGTTTTTGTGGTGCTGGGTTTGACACGTAACCATGATAAACGCAACTGGTTTTAGAGAAAAGAAAAACATGCGCATATGGCCATATGGTCATATGACCAAATGACGATGTTTTCATTGTAAAGCTCTTGACTGGGGCGATCTCGAACTGTTATATGGATCTATCTCAAATCTTGGCCACCACCAAAAGGTGGCTTTTTGTTTTATAAGGAGAAACCATGCCGAGCAATGCCAGAGTGGATGACGACTGGATGTTTTACAGGAAAGACGGTGTTATGAAACGTTTCCTCAAGAGATTGAAGAGACAGCAAAACGCTGCGATCTCTGCGCAAATGGAGGAGGAGTACAAAGAGGCAGAGGATGCTCGCAAGCACAAGAAGGGGAAAAAATAATGGACGAGAGGGCAAAGTGGGAGTTTGAGTTCATTGCCGCGCTTTCACAGCGGGGTGTTGCTATCTCCGACCAGGAGGCACGTATTCAACATGCGCTCCGTGGTCATATGACACCGGCCAACGCTGCCCAGGACTACTACAAGAAGGTGGTTCTTAAACAGCGAGATTGATCTGCCGGCAGTCAATACACCGAGGGCGACGAGTCAGTGTTTAACAAACATGGATTCGTCGCCTTTTTTTGCCACTAAAACCATGAGATCGGGGGCTAGAAAGAACAAATGCAATCGAAGATTGCTTTTGTACCTTATTGCCGATTTGCCAAACTTGTAATCCGGTTTGGAAAATGCTAATTTGAAAATGCCAGTTGTCCGAAGACAACCGGCATTTGTTTTCAAGCTACAAAAGGGCTTGTACACAAGCCCTTAAGTACTTTATCTCCTCGCTGACAGGTAAGGAGTTAAGCTTTTCTAAAAGTCGGCTAGCTTCTAGGGCTAGTCGTCTTTTTTGTAGCGTTAGCTCCATGATTGACACGAAGTACTCTTCTGTAAGCCTCTTCCTGACAAATGGCATTTCAAGCTTTATGTTCTGCATAACCATTTTCTATCACCACCTTTCGATGAATTAAGTACAAGTTTGCAAGTTTGAACTTTCACTTGCTTACCTCTTCCCTCATCACGAATAGTCAAGGTTGCCGAGATGATCGAGGCACACCTTGACCGAGTGATAAAATCTGTAGTTGTCCTGAAAGTGAAAGTTTAAACGCAATCGGCGGGTGGGTGGGCATAGCCAGAGGGATATCAACTTTACATAAAACAAAACCTATAGTAAAATAAACCTATTCAACTAACCTTGGCCACCGCCTTTGGGTGGCTTTTTGTTTTATAGGGAGAAATGCAATGAAGACGATAATCGATTACGCGCGGGCAATAATATACGTTCTGGTTATAGCTATTTGTATGACCCTAGGTGCAATAACGGCCACGGCCTTCTATAGCAATGGAGACTGGTTCTTCGCATTTTTGTCATGCTTGTTTTTTTCACTAGCTGTAGCCATGCAACTAGGTGAGTAGCATCCCAAGCGCGTGTAACTTTTTCGATTAACCATATCGATCTTGATCACGCGCTTTTTCATATACCAAACACCCTCATTTCCAACTCCCCAAACCAATCAATAAAATCCTTAATCCCATTCCCCCCTGTGCTCCCTTTCTAATCCCCCTTCCCTTCCCCCTAAATCCTTTCCCTATCCATCCCAATTCCCAATTCCTAACCCTCCTATCTCCTCAAACCCGAACCGCCCCACCCCGCGAAATTTACCCCTTCCTGACCACAACCACGTATAAGCAACGCGGCGGGGGTGTGGTCAGGAAGGATCAGGGTAAATGAAAGCGGGGTTTAAGGGGCGGTTTCGGAAAAACCTTTCGTATAGTAATTTATGTAGACTAATTCTTTTTGGTGGCTTTTTTGTGTCGGTTTTTTGCTTTTAAATGACTATGCGTCAGCCTCTTCAGTCAGTCCGTTGCTCCATGAAACAACTTCCAAGTTATCGACTTGTAATCCACTGTTGCTTAGTTCGCTCTCCAAACGCTGTCGGAACTTGACGCGAAAAAGCCTAGCAATATTGTCATCCGGCGAGACAATAACGGCTTCTCCGTTGCCGGCTGAAGCAAGAAGTGATCGCTTCAAGTAGGTTGTAAAAAAGCTCTGGCCTTCAAGCGCCTCGACTCGATCGGTCAAATTATTCCAAACTCCAACCAACTCCGAGGGTGTTTTATATTGTTTTCTGACTGTCTTGGACCAGTTGAGAAGCTCCTCTTCCTTGCGCCTTTTGTCGGCCTCTTCTTCCTGCACAAGTTTCTTTTTCTCCTCAACCAAGGACCGCTCAAGGCGTTCTTCTTCCAGTCTTTTCGCCTCGCGTTCTTCTTGGCTCATGAAGCCGTCCGGCGCTCCATAATCTTCCTCGATGGCTCGTCTCAACCAACCTTTAGGATTGCGAACCTTTTCAGGGCTAACATCGAGAAGAAAGTCTAGATATGCCGCCTTTTGGCGTATATAGCGCTCGTCGTGGTTGCTTGCCAAAGCCTGGGCTATTTGCTTTCCAATCCCCTTTGATACAAGAAAGGCAACAACAACATGTTGTTGTTCTTTTGTTTCTTGTTTAACTGTTTCTTGTTGCTCCACTTTTTGTAGTGGGGGTGCTACACTTTTTGTAATACCCCCTGCTACACTTTCTGTAGCACCCCCCATATTGGGCTTGTAGACTGTCGTATTTTTGGCACCAGTTTGCGGATCGGTAGATTTTTCTGCTACGACAACTCCTAATTCCTCGAGTTTTTTTATGGCTTTTGTTAGCGTAGTGAAGCTACCAACGCCTGCGCCATGATCTAATCTTTCGCCTTTTCTCGTGACAATTCCATGTAGCATTTGCCTCATAGAAATTGCGTCAGAATCCTTCTTCCATCCAAAGGTGTGGCGAAGAATATACATCAGCACTTTGTACTCAGCGCCACTGAGCCGGTGTTGAAGTTCATCAAAAACAATATCGGGGATCTGGGTATAACGAGGGCTAGAAAAGCCTGGGAACTTGTAGCTATCTAGTTCAGAGTTGTCATTTTTGGGCATTGCAGGAGTCCTTTCCAGGTTAGACCCTCTTGCACTGCGCCCAAAAGCTTGCTACTCTACAAATGTCGAGTTTGTAGATGGGTTCGTTTTCTTGGGCGAGTTCCAAGGAGAGGAACCCGTTTTCTTTTTCAATCTTCTAATTGTGAAAATCCTAGCATGAAAAATTCCAACTTTGCAATAAGCAATTTCTTGTCATATGGGCATATGTCCAAATGGTCATATGGTCATTTGATAAAATGATCACTCGATATTGAGAGTTTCTTTCAATCTATTCCGTACGTCTTGTTCAGTCTTCACTCCTCGAAGACTGAGGTCTTTTTCCCTCAAGAGGTTTACCATTTCTCGAAGAAGTTCTGATTTTGAAACAACCTTCCCGCTCCCCTTTCGGGAATCGTAAGTAACATAGTCAAGCCAATCAAGCTGATCCTCGGAGAAAATAATGGTGGTCTGCTTTTGCTGTAGGTCGCCCTGTTTCTTTCTTCCACGCTTTTTCTCTTGTGCTAGATCAACTTCCTGGGCGTCTGTTTCTTCTCTTGGACCTGTCCTTTGAAACATCTTGCTTAGAGGATTGTTTTCTTCTACTGATGCTCTTTTATTTGCCATTTTCAATTACCTCCAGCAATTCTTTAGCGAAATATCGGTAGTCTTCCGCCACTGGATGTGACGGGCTGTACTCCATCAAAGTTTGCCCAATAACAGGCGATTCTTGAACCTTGGTCGCTGCTCTAATAACAGTTCCAAACACATGGATTTTTCCCTCTAGCTGTTCCCTAACCAGGTTTAATACCTCGGTGGCGTGTTTGGTCCTTTTGTCGTAAACAGTCGGAAGAACTCCTAAAACTTCTAAATCCTCGTTGATCTCTTCCCTGATACTGTCCAGTGTATCGGACAAAAGACGAATTCCAACAAGTGAATAAAAGGCGGTGGACATTGGAATAACAACGCCGTCCGCTGCCGATAAAGCATTGATTGTGAATACCCCAAGGGATGGAGGGCAATCGACCAAAATAAGATCGTATGACTTCCTTACCGATTGTAAGGCTTGGTGAAGCTTGTCTTCTCTTCTGTATTTGCTGTTTAGGTCAATCTCAGCGGCGGATAAAGTGATGTTTGTGGGGGCCAGATCAATCCCCGGTTTAACTGTTCTTATCAATTTTGAGATGGAGTAGTTTTTGACCAGTACGTCATACATGGTCTTTTCCAACGAATCCGGATCGATCCCAAGCCCAACCGTTGCACTCGCCTGCGGGTCGAGGTCAACGACTAAAACGCGCTTCCCCATTTCGACCAGCGCACCCGCCGTATTGATGACGGTGGTTGTCTTTCCTGTCCCGCCTTTTTGGTTTGAAAAAGCTACTGTGTACCCCATGCGCAAACTCTAGCACTATATAATCATATGGTCAAATGACCATATGGCGAAGCGGATATTGACGCATCCCCTTTCGGCGTGCTAGTTTGCCAGCATCTTAATCACCTGCCACATCCGCAAGGGCGTGGCTTTTTTGTTTTAAGGAGAGTGTAACATGGGATGGTTTACCAAAGAGACCGAAGAGGAGCGGAGCGCGCGGAAAGCAGAAGAAGCGCTGCGGAAGGCTGAAAAGTCCATGAAAAAGAAACAAAAACAAATGGCAGAGCAGATGAGACAGGAGGCCAGGGGTGCGGAGGCCGTGGCAGCCCAAAACGCCAGGGATGCTAAATAGTTTCTCAGTTTGCTATCGAAGCGAGTTGTGGTGTTCAGTCAGGACATTACCACTCGCTTTTTCATTTCTCTTATTTGATCAAATCACCACATGATCAAATGCCCATATGACCATTTGATCATTTGACAAATGAAGTATTCCTCATACAATCAATAAAGAAGCGGGTCTAGCAGGTGCGGACACACCCACTAGACCCTAACACACCACACCGTAGGGCGGCGTGGAGTGCTCATCAGAGCGCAGTAAGTATAGTTGTATTCTGCTTATTCGCCCATGCCGCCCGACGGTATGGGCATTTGTTTTTTTACGGCTCCTGAGATCAGTAGGGTAGGGGGTTATGATGCAACTATACAGATTCCTTTTTGCGTTCTTGCTACTACCACTCGCGGGTTGTGCCTCGCCGCCGAAAACCGCAGTTGATTATGTGGCCGGCAATGCAATTGCAAATGCAAACTTCATTGCGACCGCACAAGTCGACCAGTATCAAAGGGATGCACAAGCAACCCTAACGGCAAGGGATGCTACTCAAGAAGCGATTGCAATAGAAATTCGTTCAACATCTGAAGTCGCTACAGCTACAGCCGCGGCACAGCAAACACAAGACGCATTAACCTTCGCAATGACGGTTGATTCCGTCACAAGAGAGTCACAAGCAAGAGAAACGCAGGCAGCACAAGCCGCTATTTTTGCCACAAGTACCGCCCAGGCGATGGCCACAGAACAAACCGTTTCTGCAACTCGTCAAGCATTTGAGCTTGCGCAGGAACAGGCAAAAGCAAGAAGGGAAAACGCCATCACCATTGCCACAAGCGTTTTTCTAATCCTGGCTGGCGTTGTTGTCTTTGCGTTTGCCACCCTTTTCTTTTTCAAGGCAATTCCGATTTTGGTTGGTCGGCTCGGTCTTGTTCACTACGGGCAACACAAAAACCCACTTCTCTTGACCACAAAAGGAAATCAGACTGTCCTAGCGGATCCAATGCGCATGTTGCAATCTGCTATCACAATTGATGATAAAGGGAATGTTTCAATGCCACAACTTAGCCCTGATGATCTTCAAGTGATTGTAACGGGTGGGGCATTGCGAACACTGGTTGAACAAGCAAGAAATGCCCCAGGTCATCCTCCCATGCTTCCAAGTCAAATAACCACAAGTCGCAAAATTGGCTCCTACGAGAATTTTGAGGAGAAAAGATATGAATTGCCGCACGCTACCCAAAACTCAAATGTAGGTCATTCTGAGGGCTTACAGGATAGTTTTGAAACGCCATCCCTGCCCGCTTTTATTCCCTGGAATGTCCTGCATTCAAGCGGGGGTGGGGGACTGGCTCTTGGAATGGGGCATGAAAATATAATCGCTATTGATCCTTTAAAAACCCCTCATATCCTGTTATCAGGCTCAAGTGGAGCAGGGAAGAC
>JRYE01000888.1_pt1 | contig 26788 bp, 18 predicted proteins | sample 235321 | NCBI WGS metagenome assembly JRYE01 (sample SAMN03074214, study PRJNA261473) | activated sludge metagenome | biome: Common Effluent Treatment Plant; feature: Wastewater; material: Activated sludge; isolation source: activated biomass in a lab-scale reactor treating industrial wastewater at... | reverse complement strand
ACCATGCAGCCGATCGAGCCGTCGAGCTTCACGTACGACAGCTCGTGCTTGGCGGCCTCGATCTCCATCGGGTCCTCCTCGGTCTCGTCGCGCAGCGCGGCGATGTCGGGATGGCGGAAGAGCGCGTTGCCGTCGAACGAGATCTTGGCGTCGAGCGCCGAGAGGTGACCGTCCTTGGTCACGATCAGCGGATTGATCTCGATGAGGCTCACGTCCTTGTCGTTGAGCAGCCGGTAGAGGCCGTCGATCATCTTCGCGCACTCCTTGACCTGCTCGCCCTTGAGCCCGAGGGCGAACGCGATCTTGCGCGAATGGAACGGCATGAGACCGGTCGCCGGATCGATGGTGAGCGTCAGGATCTTGTCGGGCGTCTCGTGCGCGACCTTCTCGATGTCCATGCCGCCCTCGGTGGAGGCGATGAAGGCGATGCGCGAGCTTGCGCGGTCGACCAGCGCCGAGAGATAGAGCTCGCGGTCGATGCTGGCCGCCTCCGTGATGTAGATGCGCCGCACGACACGGCCCGCCGGGCCCGTCTGCACCGTGACGAGCGTCTTGCCGAGCATCTGCCCGGCCAGCGCCTTGGCCTCGGCGGGCGACTTGGCGAAACGCACGCCGCCCTGTTCGCCCGCTTCCTTTTCCTTGAAGCGGCCCTTGCCGCGCCCGCCCGCGTGGATCTGCGCCTTGACCACCCGCACCTCGGTGGCGATGCCGGCGGCGACCGTCTCCGCCTCATCCGGCGTGAAGGCCACGCCGCCGCCCGAGGTCGGCACGCCATACTGCCTCAGGAGATCCTTGGCCTGGTGCTCGTGAATGTTCATGGTTCCGCGTGATCCCTCAACGAAACGAAACGGGGAGCGCGGCACGGAGGGGCGTGCGGCCAGGAGGCGGCCGCACACTGTTGATAAAGAGGCCCGTCCGTACCCCGCGTCGGCTGGTGCAGTGCAGGCCGCGCCCTCAGGCGCCGAGCTGCGGGTTGATCTTGATGCAGGCATCGACCAGACCCTTGACGGATTCGATCGACTTCATGAGCATCGAGCGCTCGGCGGAGTTGAGGTCGATCTCGACGACCCGCTCCGTTCCGCCTTCGCCGATGATCGTCGGCACACCCACATACAGCCCCTTAACACCGTACTCGCCGTTGAGATACGCGGCGCATGGCAGCACGCGCTTTTTGTCCTTGAGGAAGCTTTCGGCCATGGCGATGGCGGAGGCGGCCGGAGCGTAGTAGGCCGAGCCGGTCTTGAGAAGCGCGACGATCTCGCCGCCGCCCTTGCGCGTGCGGTCGACGATCTGATCGAGGCGCTCCTGGCGGATCCACCCCATGCGCACGAGATCCGGCAGCGGAATGCCGCCGACGGACGAATAGCGCACCAGCGGCACCATGTCGTCGCCGTGCCCGCCGAGCACGAACGCGGTCACGTCCTCGACCGAGACCCGGAACTCCTCGGCGAGGAAGTGCCGGAAGCGGGCCGTGTCCAGGACGCCGGCCATGCCGGCGACCATGTTGCGCGGCAGGCCCGAGGACTTCTGCAGCGCCCACACCATGGCGTCGAGCGGATTGGTGATGCAGATGACGAAGGCGTTGGGCGCNNCCCTGCGGCAACCCCTCGGCAATATCGAAAATTACGACGTCTCCGAGCTCCTTGAGGCCGATGAGGTGGGCCAGCGTGCCGCCGATCATTCCGCCGCCGATCAACGCGATCTTCGTCCGCGCCATGAAAGCATTCTCCCTGGAGGCTAGGGGCCCCAACGGGCCCTGTGTTGTGTTGAAATTGTGTGAGGGGTGGTGGTGCGTGCTTGACGAGCGGTTGATCCGTTCCCGATGGCTCCGCGGCCGGCTCGCCTCCGGCGTGAGGAAACTGGCGCCTTGGTAGGACGAAACGGGTAGGGGCTCAAGTCCGACGGACGGCTGAGGGGAGGGCGGCCGTACGGCGAACGCAGCCCGAACGGCCCACGGGGCTCAATCGGCCGGAGGACTCGTGCGCGGGCTTGGGTGTGGAATTGGGTGAGGGTCCGGCTGAGCGGCCGGGCTCCCGCTCCGCGCAAGATAGGCTTCGCTCCGCATCTCCATGAGCCGCGAGGCGGTCCGCTCGAAGAGGAAAGCCCCGTCCCCCTCGGGGTAAAGTCGGTGGGGCTCGGCCGCCGCCGAGGCGATGAGGCATGTCCCGCTGTCGTAGAGCGTATCGATGAGATGGATGAGCCGCCGGGCTTCGTTGCGCCGGTCGGGCGTGAGCATCGGGATACCTTCGAGCACGACGGTGTGGAAGGCGCGGGCGACCGCGAGGTAATCGAGCGCCCCGAGCGGCTGTTCGCAGAGATCGGAGAACGTGAAGCGCGCAACGCCCATCGACGCGGCCGGCACGGCGACCTTTCGACCCTTCACCTCGAGCACCGCCGGCGCCCCGGGATGATGTCCCGTGAGCCGCTCCCAATGCTCCTCGAGGCCGCTCGCGGCGCGGGCGTCGCAGGGCGCGAAATAGAGCGTCCGCCCGGCGAGCTTGTCGAGCCGGAAGTCCTTCGCGGCCTTGAGCTCGACCGCGTCCATATGGCTCTCGATGAGCGCGATGAACGGCAGGAAGAGCTGCCGGTTGAGGCCGTTCCAGTAAAGGCGCCCGGGCGGCGCGTTGGAGGTCGCCACCACCACCACGTCCCGCGCGAGCAGCGCCTTGAAGAGGCGCGCGAGGATCATCGCATCGGCGATGTCGGTGATCGTCAACTCGTCGAAGCACAGGAGCCCGGCCTCGGCCGCGATCTCGGCGGCGACGAAGGGGATCGGATCGCCGTCCGTCGTCGCCCGTCCGCGCCGGATGCGGTCGTGCACGTCGCTCATGAAGGCGTGGAAGTGCAGCCGGCGCTTGGGCGCGAACGATACGGTCTCATAGAAGAGATCCATGAGCATGGTCTTGCCGCGGCCGACTGCGCCGTGGAGATAGACCCCGCGCGGCGCAGCGCTCCGCGCGCGAAAGAGCGATTCAAGGAGACCGCCCCGTCCTGGCCGCCAGCCGGCCAGCGCGAGGGCCAAGCGGTCGAGTGAGCGAGCGGCCTCGCGCTGTGCGCCGTCCGGCTCGATCTCCCCCCGCGCGATCCGCCCCTCGTAGTGATCCAGTACCGATTCCGCCATGCTCACCCTGAAACGATTCCACGACCCTCGACCACGGATCGCCTCGGCCCGCCGCCGTAGCCCCGTCAGTCCGCGCGCCCTTCACACTGCAACCGCTCGCACCCTCGAAAAGCCGGCGATTAGGACCGGCAACGCCCGGCGGCAAGCCCCCGACACGGGTTCCCTTGCGCGGCGCACAACCCAGCCCCGCGTTTTTTGCGACGCAACACAGGCCGAAAGCCCACAACCGCGCCAGAAGCGACAAAACATCGTTTCTACGGCCACTTATTTGGCGCATTGTGCGGCGCACAAGACACCCTATATCGAGCACGGTGCTCCAGGATCCCGGAGCGCCGATGACGGCGGAGAGCGGCACGGACTGCGCGAGGCGCGTTCCGGTCCCCTCTCTCGACGGTTCAGACTGGAGGGTCGATCCAATGAGCGAGTATGCACATACGAGCGGCATATTCCGCAAGCTTTGGCCGCACGAGCAGAACCTGTTTCGCGACCACCTGATGCGCCTGGACAAGACCAGCCGCGCCATGCGGTTCGCGCACGGCGTCTCGGATTCCTTCATCGAGGACTATGCGCGGCACATGGCCGACGCCGGCACGACGGTGTTCGCCTACATCGAGGACGGCGAGGTGCGCGGCGCCGCCGAGCTGAAGAAGCTCGGCGACACCTGGGGCCGCGAGGCGGAGGCGGCGTTCTCCATCGAGACCGCCTATCAGGATCACGGGCTCGGCTCGGAGCTCATGGGCCGCGTCATCCGCGCGGCGCGCAACCGCGGCATTCACCTGCTCTACATGAGCTGCCTCGCCTCCAATACGAAGATGCAGGCCATCGCCCGCAAGCACGAGGCCGACCTGCGCTTCGAGATGGGCGAGGTGGTGGGCGAGATCGTGCCCGAGGGGCCGAGCTATTTCTCGCTCCTCGCAGAGGCCGTCGAGGATCGCGTCGGTTTCATGATGGCGGTTCTCGATCTGCAGCGGCGCGTCGTAAAGGCAGCTTAGCGGCCAGCCGATCCCAACCTCATATCTCTTCCGATCCACGGTTCGCGAGATTGATTTCCGCGATCCATTTCTGCTGCGCGATGATGAGACGGAGTCGAGATTGACGGCGTAGAGTCTTGAATATGGAAGAGATTGTTGACTTCACGCAACACTTTGCACGGAATTCGGATAAATCGACATGCTGAATCCATTTTGCATGTCAACAAAATGATCGAACTTGCGCATGATTTTTTTGTTCCGAAATGATTCGGACGTTAGAGGGAGAGATTACCATGGCTAAGACTGTGAAGAAGGCTCCGGCCCGCAAAGCTGCGAAGAAGCCGGCTGCTCGTAAGGCTGCTGCGCGCAAGCCCGCCGCTCGCAAGACCGTCCGCAAGGCGGCTGCGAAGAAGCCGGCCGCTCGCAAGACGGCTGCCAAGAAGCGCCGCGCGGCCTAAGTCGCGCATCCGCCGACCCGCTCCTGTCTGGGCAACAGGGCGGGGATTGGCGGAGGTGTCTTGGAAAGAATTCCGACTTGAAGACCGATGGCAGCGAGACGCGCCATCGGTCTTGTCGTTTCTGGGCCCGAAAAAGATCCGGAATATCGCCAAAAGGGCGCCGCCTTGTGCCCCGCAGGGGATGGCTCCGACATCAAGGGCCGCACGAGCCGAACCTGCGCAGTTTCAGACCCGGCGCTGCACCATCAGCTTCTTGAGCTCGGCGATGGCCTTGGCCGGGCTCAGCCCCTTGGGGCAGGCCTTGGCGCAGTTCATGATGGTGTGGCAGCGGTAGAGGCGGAACGGGTCCTCGAGCGTGTCCAGCCGCTCGCCGGTCGCCTCGTCGCGGCTGTCGATGACCCAGCGGTAGGCCTGCAGCAGCGCCGCCGGGCCGAGATAGCGGTCGGAATTCCACCAGTAGCTCGGGCACGAGGTCGAGCAGCAGGCGCACAGGATGCACTCGTAGAGGCCGTCGAGCTTCGCGCGATCCTCCCGCGACTGTTTCCATTCCTTGGGCGGCGTTGCCGTCTCGGTCTTGAGCCACGGCTCGATCGAGCGATGCTGCGCATAGAAGTTCGTCAGGTCCGGCACCAGATCCTTGACCACGCTCGTGTGCGGCAACGGATAGATGCGGATCGGCCCCGTGACCTCGTCGAGGCCCTTGAGGCAGGCGAGATCGTTGGTGCCGTCGATGTTCATGGCGCATGACCCGCAGATCCCCTCCCGGCAGGAGCGGCGGAACGTCAGCGTCGGATCGATCTCGTTCTTAATCTTGATCAGCGCGTCGAGCACCATTGGCCCGCACTGCTCGACGTCGAGCCAGTAGGTGTCGATGCGCGGGGCGTCGCTGTCATCGGGACTCCAGCGATAGATGCGCAGCTCGCGCCACGTTCCCTTGACGTCGGGCGCATTCCAGGTCTTGCCCGTCGTGATTTTCGAGTTCTTGGGAAGCGTGAGCTGAACCATGCCGTGCGGACCCCGTGCTGGCGCTTTCGCTGGAAAGCGCATCGTTCGCGATTGCAGATAAAGACAAAACAACGCCTCGCTGTTCATGAGACCGCGATCCGCGGCTGTCAACGGCAAGCCCCGGACGGGGGCATGCATTCCTTCGCCGTCGCAATGAGAAGAGAGCCCGCCGCATCGCGGCTTGCGCATAAAAGTCGCTCCCCGCAGACGATGACGGCTGCACACCCCTGATCGCGGACGCAGGCGGCGTGCAACATTCCAAAGAACGAATAATTACTATGAAATTACAAATAGTTGTACTGTCATAAATCCACAGCGTCCGGTCTCTAAAAAAGCCAGGGACAAGCTTCGGAGGAGAGAGCGCTGGCGAAGGGCCACGCTCGAAACCGCCAGAGACAGGAGACCAACGTGAGCAGCAGGATCATCGCCTCGGCAACGGTCGCAGCCGTCGGCATAAGCGTGTTTGCCTGTACGACATTGGCCCGCGATCAGGTCAAGGTTGCAGGATCGTCGACGGTTCTGCCGTACGCGAGCATCGTTGCGGAGCAGTTCGGCAAGACGTTCCCCGCCCTCAGAACGCCAGTGGTCGAATCGGGCGGCTCGGGCGCCGGCCTCAAGCAGTTCTGCGCCGGCGTCGGCGAAGACAAGATCGACATCGCCAACGCCTCGCGCAGGATCAGGCCGTCGGAAATCGCCGACTGCGCGAAGGCCGGCGTGGACGACATCATGGAGGTCAAGTTCGGCTACGACGGCATCGTGCTCGCGGTGGACGCCCGCGCCGGCCAGTGGAAGCTCGAGCCGAAGGACCTCTTCCTGGCGCTCGCCGCCCAGGTGCCGAAGGACGGCGCGCTGGTCGCCAACCCCCACAAGACCTGGAAAGAGGTCAACGCCGATCTCCCCGACTGGCCGATCCTGGCCTTCATCCCCGGCGAGAAGCACGGCACGCGCGAGGTCTTCGAGGAGAAGGTCATGCACGCCGGCTGCAAGGCTACGGGCGCCGATGCGCTTCTCCTCGCCAAGGCCGAGGGCGCCGATGAGACTGCCAGGAAGACGGCGGCCGACAAGGCGTGCGGCAGGGTCCGCAAGGACGGTGCCGCCGTTGACATCGATGGCGACTACACCGAGATACTGGCCCGCATCGAATCCAACCGGCAGGCCCTCGGCGTGTTCGGCCTCTCGTTCTACGAGAACAACAAGGACAAGCTCACGGTCGCCACCATCAGCGGCGTCGAGCCCTCGCTCGAGACCATCGCCTCCGGCGAGTACCCGATTTCCCGCCCGCTCTTCTTCTACGTGAAGAAGGCGCATCTCGGCGTGATCCCCGGCCTCAAGGAGTATGTCGCGTTCTTCACCTCGGATAAGATCCTCTCGGCCGACGGCCCGCTCGTCGAGTACGGCCTCGTGCCTCTCCCCGACGCCGAGCGCATCGAGGTCCAGGAGCTCGTAAAGTCCGGCCGGACGCTCACGACCGCGGGCAAATGAGCCTCTGACGACCCGAAGGAGCGGGGACGGGAATGAGGCGGGATCTGCCGCTTCCCCGCCCCGCAGTTTGACCGAGCAAGCGTTTCCGAACCAGGAAAGAGCCAGTGTCGACGCCCCTACTGTTTCTCTCCGTTTTTGCCCTCGGCGGCATCGGTTGGTTTCTTGGAAATCGCCGCGCGCGCGCGTCCGTCGAGGGCAAGACATCCCGACTGCATTCGAGGCCGGGCTACTACGGAGCCTATGTCCTGCTCTGGACGACGCTGCCGGCCGCGGCCCTGATCGTCGCTTGGGCCGCCATCGCGCCGCTCGTCACCACCTCGCTGGTCGACTCCCGCCTGCCCGAGGCCGTCCGGAGCGGCCCCGAGCAAACCCGCACACTGACGATGTCCGCCGTGCGCCTCATCGAAAAGGGATTCTCCGCGCTCTCGCCCGAGGAGTTCGAGAAGACGCTCGACCCCGCAACCGACATCAAGGCCCTGCTGCTGAGCAAAGGCGTGCCGCTGGCCGTCACGCCCGAGCCCTACGCCGTGGACGCAGCCCGCTACCAGCTCACCCTCAAGAACTCGAGCCGGGTCCTGATCACGATCTCCGCGCTCGCGCTCGCCCTGCTCGGTCTGGTATTCGCCCTGTTCCAGGTCGGCCCGAAGCTCAGATCCCGCAACGCCGTCGAATCCGTGGCCCTCGCCGGGCTTCTCGGCTGCTCGATGGTCGCCATCCTGACCACGCTCGGCATCGTGCTCTCGATGCTGTTCGAAAGCGTCCGCTTCTTCTCGATCGTGCCGTTCACCGACTTCCTCTTCGGCACGGTCTGGGATCCGCGCTTCTCCGCCGCGGGCGCGAGCGGCAGCTCGGGGGGCGAGTTCGGCCTCCTGCCCCTGCTGTGGGGCACGCTCTACATCTCCCTGGTCGCGCTCCTCGTGGCGGTGCCGGTCGGCCTCTTCAGCGCCGTTTACATGTCGGAGTACGCCTCCGCCCGGGTTCGCATGACGACCAAGCCGCTGCTCGAGATTCTCGCCGGCATCCCCACCATCGTCTACGGCTTCTTCGCCCTGATCACGTTCGGCCCGCTCCTGCGCGACCTCGGCGCCTCCGTCGGCCTTTCGATCTCGGCGACCAGCGTGCTCACCGCCGGCCTCATCATGGGCGTCATGCTGATCCCCTTCGTCTCCTCGCTTTCGGACGACATCATCAACGCCGTCCCCCAGTCGCTGCGCGAAGGCTCCTACGGGCTCGGAGCGACGCAGTCCGAGACCATCAAGCGCGTCGTCCTCCCGGCCGCGCTGCCGGGCGTCGTCGGCGCCGTGCTGCTCGCCGCCTCCCGCGCCATCGGCGAAACCATGATCGTCGTGCTCGCCGCCGGCATCGCGCCGAACCTGACGCTCAACCCCTTCGAGCCGGTGACCACCATCACGGTCAAGATCGTGAGCCAGCTCACCGGCGACCTCGAGTTCAACTCGCCGCAGACGCTGGTCGCCTTCGCGCTCGGCCTCACGCTGTTCGTCTTCACCCTGGCCCTCAACATTTACGCGCTTTACATCGTGCGCAAGTACAGGGAGCAGTACGACTGATGACGATGGAACACGCTCCCATGGCAACGGAAACCGGCCTCTCCGCCCGCAGCATCCGCGAAGCGACCCAAGCCCGCATCGCCAAGCGCTACGCCGCCGAGCGCCGCTTCAGGGCCTACGGTATCGCCGCCATCCTGTTCGGCCTGGTGTTTCTCGTCGCCCTCTTCGCGACGATTTTCATGCGCGGCTACACCGCGTTCCTGCAGTCGGCCTTCACGCTTCCGGTGCACCTCGACCAGGGCGCATTCGGCGCATCCTCGCCGCCCTCCGAGAACGACATCCTGATGGCCGACTATACGAAGCTCGCCAACCGCGCGCTGTTCCAGGTCCTCGGCGTCGACCCCGGGAACAGACAGGACGCCAAGGCGGCCGCGGCCCTGCTTTCGGCCCATGCCGACACCCGGATCCGCAACGCCGTCCAGGCCGATCCCTCGCTGATCGGCAAGACGATCGAGCTCGATCTCCTGGCCCACGGCAATGTCGATACCTTCATGAAAGGCCACTTCGACCGCAGCGTTCCGGAGGGTCGCCGCCAGCTTTCCGACAAGCAGCTCGCCTGGCTCGACAAGGCGGCCGCCTCGGGGCAGTTGGCAAAGCACTTCAACACCGGGCTCTTCACGTACGGTGCCTCGAGCAAGCCCGAGACGGCCGGCGTCGGCGTGGCGCTTGCCGGCTCGCTCTACATGATGCTGATCGTGCTGCTGGTCGCCGTCCCGCTCGGCGTCGCGGCCGCGGTCTATCTCGAGGAATTCGCGCCCAAGAACCTCCTGACCGACGCCATCGAGGTCAACATCAACAATCTCGCAGCCGTGCCGTCGATCGTCTTCGGCCTCCTCGGCCTCGCGATCTTCATAAACTTCGTTGGGCTCCCGCGCTCGGCAGCCCTTGTCGGCGGCCTGGTACTTGCGCTCATGACGCTGCCGACAATCATCATCGCGACGCGCGCCGCCGTCGCCGCGGTCCCGCCCTCGATCCGCGAGGCGGCCCTCGGCGTCGGCGCCTCGCAGATGCAGACCGTCATCCACCACGTGCTGCCGCTCGCCATGCCCGGCATCCTGACCGGCACCATCATCGGCATGGCGCACGCCCTCGGCGAGACGGCGCCGCTGCTGATGATCGGCATGGTCGCCTTCGTCGTCGATTTCCCGAAGACGCCGCTCGATGCCTCGACCGCGCTTCCCGTGCAGATCTTCATGTGGGCAACGGCGGCCGAGCGCGGCTTCGTCGAGCGTACGGCCGGAGCCACGCTGATCCTGCTTGCCTTCCTCATCTGCATGAACGTGACCGCCGTCGTCCTCCGCCGCCGTTACGAGCGCCGCTGGTAGACCCGTTCCATTGGAGTGACCATGCTGAACGTTACGATCCCCGACCCGAAACGCGCCATGAAGCTCGGCAACACGCTCGACCCCAAGGTCGTCGCCAGGGACGTGAACGTCTACTACGGCGAGAAGCACGCGCTGCACGACGTCTCCGTCGACATCCCCGATCGCGGCGTCATGGCGTTCATCGGCCCCTCCGGCTGCGGCAAGTCGACGTTCCTGCGCTGCATCAACCGCATGAACGACACCATTCCGATCTGCCGGGTAACCGGCAAGATCTCGATCGACGACGAGGACATCTACGATCCCGCCCTCGACGTCGTGCAACTGCGGGCCCGGGTCGGCATGGTGTTCCAGAAGCCGAACCCGTTTCCCAAGTCGATCTACGAGAATGTCGCCTACGGGCCTCGCATCCATGGCCTCGCCGCAAACAGGGCGGAGCTCGACAACATCGTGCAATCGAGCCTCGAGAAGGCGGCCCTCTGGAAAGAGGTCAAGGACCGTCTCAACGATCCGGGCACCGGTCTTTCGGGCGGCCAGCAGCAGCGCCTGTGCATCGCCCGCGCCATCGCGGTGAGCCCCGAGGTGATCCTGATGGACGAGCCGTGCTCGGCGCTCGACCCGATCGCCACCGCCAAGATCGAGGAGCTGATCGACGAGCTGAAGAAGAACTTCTGCATCATCATCGTCACGCACTCGATGCAGCAGGCCGCCCGCGTCTCGCAGCGCACCGCATTCTTTCATCTCGGCGTCCTCGTAGAGGAAGGCGCCACCAGCGACATCTTCACCAACCCCAAGGACCAGCGTACGCAGGATTACATCACGGGCCGCTTCGGCTAGCGACGGAGTGCGACCCGGAGCTTCGGAAACGAGCTCCACCACGGCCAGGAGCCTTAAGTGCGGATCGATCGGAAACCCTTTTTTGCCGGCATCATGCCATCGCTGAGCCCGCGTCCCGACGCAGAGAGCCACACGGAGCCGACAGCCGCGTCGACTGCCGCGGCGGGAAAGCCCAAAGGAGAAGCAGCGCCCATGAACGAGCACATTGTGAAGTCCTACGAGGAAGAGCTTGCCCTCCTCGACAGGAAGATCGCCCAGATGGGCGGGCTGGCCGAGCATATCCTCGGCCAGTCGTTCGATGCGCTTGAACGCCGCGACCCGCAGCTCGCCGAGCAGGTCGTGAAGTCCGACAAGCAGATCGACCAGCTCGAACGCGACATCGAGGAGCAGGTGATCTCGATGGTCGCCCGCCGCCAGCCGCTCGCCGACGACCTGCGCCACGTGATGGCCGCGCTGCGGATCACGACCGACCTCGAGCGCATCGGCGACCTCGCCAAGAACATCGCCAAGCGCGCGCTCGCCATCGCGCACGAATCGCATCCGAAGCCTTTGATGACGGGCCTGCGCCACATGGGCGAGCTGGCGCTCGCGCAACTCAAGGACGTGCTCGATGCCTATGCCGCCCGCGACGCGGATCGCGCGCTCGCCGTGTGGCGCGAGGACGAGAACATCGACTCCATGTACAATTCCCTGTTCCGCGAGCTCCTGACCTACATGATGGAGGACCCGCGCAACATCGGCCTTTCGACCCACCTCCTGTTCGGTGCCAAGAACATCGAGCGTGTCGGCGACCATACGACCAACATCGCCGAGACGATCCACTTCCTGGTGAAGGGCACCAACATCACCGACGATCGCCCCAAGGGCGACGACACCAGCTCGACCCTGTTCTCGAAGGATTGAGCGGTCTTAAGCCATGGGCAACCGACGATGACGGCAAAGATACTGCTGATCGAGGACGAGGCGCCGCTGGCCCAGATGCTGCGCTACAATCTCGAGGCCGAGGGATTCCGCGTCGCCCATGCCGAGAACGGCGAGGAGGCCGAGATCCTGGTCGCCGAGGAGAAGCCGGACCTCCTCGTGCTCGATTGGATGCTGCCCGGCGTCTCCGGCATCGAGATCTGCCGGCGCATGCGGGCGCGGATGGAGACCAGGTCGATCCCGATCGTGATGCTGACGGCGCGCGGCGAGGAGGGCGACCGCATCCGCGGCCTCTCGACCGGCGCCGACGACTATGTGGTGAAGCCGTTCTCGCTGCCCGAGCTGATGGCGCGCGTGAAGGCCATCCTGCGCCGGGCCTCGCCCGACCGCATGGCGGAGGTGCTGCGCTTTGCCGATATCGAGCTCGACCGTCCAGCCCACAAGGTGACGCGCGGCCTACGCGAGGTGCATCTCGGCCCCACCGAGTTCCGCCTGCTCGAGTTCCTGATGGAAAGCCCGGGTCGCGTGCTCTCGCGCGCCCAGCTTCTCGACGGCGTATGGGGCCGTGACGCCTATGTCGACGAGCGGACGGTGGACGTCCACGTCGGCCGCCTGCGCAAGGCATTGATCCGCGGTAAGGAGCGCGACCCGATCCGCACCGTCCGCGGCTCGGGCTACGTGTTCGGCGAGCGCAACAGCGCCTGAGATGCGTCACGCGCCTCCGGCGAGGCCGACACCGGCGCCTGTGGACACGGGCGACCGACCTTTCCCTGCCTCCCTTTGCCAGCGTACGGCCGGTTTCCAGCCGCCTCGAAAAAAATTTCTCGACCTCGGCGCGCGCGGCCGCCCGAAGCCGTCCGCATACCCGCATCGGACGACCCATCGGTCGCAAATGGGCGATCGAAAGTTATGAAGCGCAATGAGACGATTGCAGACGAAAGCTCGATAGAACTCTCAAAAGACGGCGCGACGGCCGGCGCCGCAGGCCCGCGCGTCCGGCGCGCGCGCGACCGTCCGACCGCTGCCGACGAAAACACTTGCTTAACCGTCTTGTCGCCTAAATGACGCCACGACTGCACGACGGGATTGGACCTGGGTTCGCTCCCCATCGAGGACAAAACGAATGCGCTTCGCTCCAAACACACGTCCGAACGTCATGGCCAGGGAGAAAAAGGAAGCGCGGCTCAAAGCCTTCATCAGGGCCCACGTGGAAGGGCTCCGCGCCTCGGGCGTGGCGTCCGGCCTCACCGCGTATCGCCTGCTCGCGCTGTCGGCCGAGAGCCCAGCGGCCCGGGCGCTCAACGAGCTCGCCCCCGAGCTGGCCGCGGCCGGCGTTCGTATCGAGGCCATCCTCGCGCGCCGCTCAGAAACGGAGAAGATCGAGGGCGCCGAGTGCCGCTTCGTCACCGACCTCCGCCTCCTCGATGCGCACGAGCAGCTCGTGCTCGACCGCGCGACCGCCTGGATCGGCGACTGCATGCGCCGCGATCCGCTGAAGCGCGATGCCTACGAGCTCTATTCCGACAACCCGGCGACGGCAGGCCATGCCGCCCGCTCGTTCGCCCAGATCTGGCACGCGACCGGCCCGTCCGGCAGCCTGGCGGCCGAGCCGAGGTGGACGGGACTGCGTCAGGCGAGCCTGTTCGACCCCTCGCTGATCGCCGGTGCCGAAGCGATGGCGACGCCGCACCTGCTTCCCATCCGCCACTGAACCGATCTCAAGGCCCGAAAAAGCCAATCGAAGCCGGAGCCCGCGCTCCGGCTTTTTTCGTGCTGCGCGCCGACCCGGTCAATCTCCCGCATCGGGCGGAACTTGCCGGTAAATTTGCGCTTTCCGCCAACGTTTGATCATTCGGCCCTGATGGGCTTCACGCGGCCCGGCCCCCCAATGGTAGTGTCCGCAAGCGAGATTTGGCAGCCGGCCAATCCGCTTCGAGCCCAAGGTGACCCGCAATGCGCGCCCTCCAATCCCTGCTGATCGGATTTTTCCTCCTCGTGAGCTTCGCCGCCGGCGCCGAGGAGCGCCCCTTCGCGCACAAGGGCGTCGAGAAAGACGCGGAGCGCTACGAGACCTACATCCGCGACACCTGGCGCCCCGACGGCCGCCAGGCGGCCGAGGTCAGGCTCGCCGCCGAGCGCCTGCTCGGGCCCGACCCGCGCGCCGCCTCGCGCAGCTTCGCCATCGCCGTCGCCACCGACCGCAAGAGCCCCGAGAACTGGATCGGCCTCGCCAAGGCCCTGCTCGCCATCAAGCCGGACCCCGACAAGTCCGAGACCTACGATCTCCCGGTGAACGCCTCGGGCGCCGCCTACCGCGCCTACAAGCTCGCGAGCGATCCCGCCATGAAGGCACGCGCCCTCGCCGTGCTGGGCGAGGCCATGCAGCGCCGCTCCTACTGGCGCCCCGCCATCGATGCGATGAAATCGAGCCTCTCCCTCGTCGAGGCCGCCGACGTGCGCGACGCCTACGAGAAGCTGCGCGCCGAGCACGGCTTCCGCATGACGGATTACGCCACCGACGGCGACGCCGCTCAGCCGCGCGTCTGCGTCCAGTTCTCCGAGAACCTCTCGCGCGGCCAGACCGATTTCGCCAAGTTCGTCTCCGTCAACGGCCGCGACCCGCAGTCCGTCTCCGTCGAAGGCAGTCAGCTCTGCATCGACGGCGTCGAGCACGGCGAGCGCTATGAGATCCAGGTCCGCGCCGGCCTGCCCTCCGACGTCAACGAGCCGCTTGCCAAGCCCATCACGCTCGCCGTCTACGTTCCCGACCGCAAACCGATGGTGCACTTCACCGGCAAGAGCTACGTGCTGCCGACGCGCGGCCAGAACGGCATCCCGCTGGTCGCCGTCAACACGAGCAAGGTCGCGATCGAGGTCTACCGCATCGGCGACCGCAGCCTCGCCAATGCCCTCGGCAACGGCGACCTCGACCGTCAGCTCCAGGGCTACCAGCTCGAGGAGCTGAAGAGCCGCACCGGCAGCGAGGTCTACAAGGGCGAGCTGGAGGTCCAGAGCAAGCTCAACGCCGAGGTCACCGTCGCCTTCCCCGTCAGCGAGGCCATCGGCGAATTGAAGCCCGGCGCCTACGCCATGATCGCGCGCCCCGCCGAGCAGAGCGACAACGACAGCTGGCGCGAGCAGGCGACCCAGTGGTTCATCGTCTCCGACCTCGGTCTCACCGCCTTCTCCGGCGACGACGGCGTGCATGCCTTCGTGCGCTCGCTCGCCAGCGCCGAGCCCGTCTCCGCGGTGACCGTACGCCTCGTCGCCCGCAACAACGAGATCCTCGCCACCGCGAAGTCCGACAAGACCGGCTACGTGCGCTTCGAGCCCGGCCAGTCCAAGGGCCAGGGCGGCAACGCGCCGGCCATCCTCGTCGCCGAGAACGGCTCCGGCGAGTACGCCTTCCTCGATCTCACGAGCAACGCCTTCGATCTCTCCGACCGCGGCGTGAAAGGCCGCGACGCACCCGGCCCGCTCGACGGCTACCTCTACACCGAGCGTGGCGTCTATCGCCCCGGCGAGGAGGTGAACGTCACCGCCCTCGTGCGCGACGCGACCGGCGCTGCCGCAACGCTGCCCGTGACCGTCATCGTCGTGCGCCCCGATGGCGTCGAGCACGGCCGCTACGCGCTGACCGACAACGAGATCGGCGGCCGCACGCTGCACCTTGCGCTCGGCGGCGGCGCCATGACCGGCACCTGGCGCGCCAAGCTGCACGCCGATCCGAACGCCGACCCGATCACGCAGGTCTCGTTCCTGGTCGAGGACTACGTCCCCGAGCGTCTCGACATGACGCTCACCGAAGGCGCCGGCAAGCTCGCGCCCGAGGAGACCAAGACCATCGACGTCTCCGGCCGCTTCCTCTACGGCCCGCCGGCTGCCGGCATGGCCCTCGAAGGCGACATCGTCGTCAAGCCGTCCGCCAAGGATCTCGCGGGCTTCGAAGGCTACCGCTTCGGCGAGGCCGACGAGACCGTGAGCCCCGTGCGCCAGCCGCTCGAGAGCCTGCCGCTGACCGACGCCGACGGCAAGGCCGCGCTCACCATCGCGCTGCCTGCCGTGCCCAAGACCGCCAAGTCCCTCGAAGCCAACGTCATCGTGCGCCTGCGCGAGGACGGCGGCCGCACGATCGAGCGCACGATCACGCTGCCCGTCAGCCTCGACACGCCGCGTATCGGCATCAAGCCGCAGTTCAACACGACGGCACTTGGCGAAGGCGAGAAGGCCAACTTCCAGGTCGTCCTGCTCGACGCCGACGGCAAGCCTACGCCTGCGCATCTCGACTGGAACCTCGTCCGCCTCGACACCTCGTGGCAGTGGTACCGCCGCGACGGCTACTGGACCTACGAGAGCCAGACCATCACGCGCAAGATCGCCGACGGCGCCGTGGACGCCACCGCCGACACGCCGGCCGCCATCTCCGCCGACGTCGACTACGGCCGCTATCGCCTCGAGGTAAGCTCAGCCGACACCGGCGGCACGCTGTCGAGCGTCGTTTTCAACGCCGGCTGGTACACTGGCGGCGAGACCGCCGAGAGCCCCGAAATGCTCGACGTTGCGCTCGACAAAGCCACCTATCTGCCTGGCGAGACGGCGAAGCTGCGCATCGCCGCCAGGCAGGGCGGCAAGGCGCTCGTGACCGTGCTCGGCCGCGGCCTCCTGTCATCGCAGGAGATCGAGCTGCCGAAGGGCGGCGGCGACGTCGACATCAAGGTCGGCGACAACTGGGGCCCCGGCGCTTATGCCACTGCGCTGCTCTATCGTCCGATGGATGAGGTCGCCAAACGCATGCCGAGCCGCGCCATCGGTGTGCGCTGGATCGGCGTCGACCAAGCCAACCGCACGCTCAAGGTCAGCGTCGCGACCGAAGAGAAGGTGAAAAGCGCGTCCGACCTCTCGATCCCCGTCAAGGTCGACGGCCTCACGGCCGGCGAGGACGCGCGCGTCACGGTCGCCGCCGTCGACATCGGCATCCTGAACCTGACGCGCTACCAGGTCCCCGCGCCCGAAGCCCACTTCTACGCCCAGCGCAAGCTCGCCCTCGAGCTGCGCGACTTCTACGGCCGCCTGATCGACGGCATGCGTGCCGAGCGCGGCACGCTGCGCTCCGGCGGCGACGGCATGGAAGGCGCCGGTCTGCAGGGCACCCCGCCCGTCGAGGAAACCGTATCCTACTACTCCGGCATCGTCACCGTCGGCGCCGACGGCACCGCCAACGTCACCTTCCCGTTGCCGAGCTTCAACGGCACCGTGCGCGTGATGGCGGTCGCCTGGACCAAGGACAAGCTCGGCCACGGCACGAGCGACGTCATCGTCCGCGATAGCGTCGCCCTCACCGCCTCCGCGCCACGCTTCCTGACGCTCGGCGACGAGGCCCGCGTCGACCTCTCGCTGCACAACGTCGATGGCCCCGCCGGCACCTACACGGCCAAGCTGATCGACGAGACCGAAGGCGAGACGGCGCTCGCCGAGAAAGCCGTCGATCTCAAGGGCGGCGAGCGCAAGTCGCAGGTCGTCACCTTCAAGCCCACCGACGTCGGCCTGCGTCTCTACGACGTCCGCGTCGCGGGCCCGGATGGCCTCTCGCTGTCACGCCGCCTGACGCTCGACGTGAAACCGCCGGCCGGCGACATCAAGCGCACGACGGTCGCGAAGCTCGCGGGCAACGGCGGCAAGCTCACGCTGTCGAAGGACCTGCTCGCGGGCCTGATCAGGAACCGCACGACCGTCAATCTTTCGGTCGGACCGGCCGCGAGCATGGACGTGCCGGGCCTCTTGACCGCGCTCGATCGCTATCCGTACGGCTGCGCCGAGCAGACGGTCTCCCGTGCCCTGCCCCTCGTCTACGCCAACGCCGTTGCCGCCCGCATTGGCCTCGGCGCCGACAAGGCCCTGAAGGAGCGCGTGCAGGGCGCCATCGCCCGCGTGTTCGACATGCAGGACTCATCCGGCGCCTTCGGAAGCTGGGGCCCCGGCAACGCCAACCTCTGGCTCACGAGCTACGTCACCGACTTCCTGACGCGCGCGCGCGAAGCCGGCTACGACGTGCGCCAGCTTCCCTTCAACCAGGCGCTCGACCGGCTGCAGAACTTCGCCTTGAACGGCGAGGACTTCTCGACCGGCGGCGAGGAGCGCGCCTACGCCCTCTATGTGCTGGCCCGTAACGGCCGCGCACCGGTCGGCGAGCTGCGCTACTACGCCGACACGCGCCTTGATCGCTTCTCGACCCCGCTCGCCAAGGCGCAGCTCGGCGCCGCGCTTGCCATGGTCGGCGACAAGGAACGTGCCGAGACGGCGTTCAAAGCTGCCCTGGACGCCTTCGCCGACGAGGACAAGCTTCGCCTCGCCCGCTCCGACTACGGCTCCGATATCCGCGACGGCGCAGCCCTCGTCACGCTCGCCTCCGAGACCAACATCGTGAAGTCCGAGACCCCGCGCCTCGTCAACGTGATCGCCAAGGCGTACCTCGCCCGCAACTACACGTCGACACAGGAGCAGGCCTGGATGCTGCTGGCCGCACATGCGCTCGGCGAGCAGGCCGCGGGCGCCAGGCTCACCGTCAACGGCACACCCGTGGACGGCTCCCTCATCCGCGCGCTGTCGCCCGAGGAGCTCGAGACCGGCGTCACGATCACCAACAGCGGCGACACCGAGACCGACGCCGTCGTCTCCGTGATCGGCGCTTCGCTCACTCCCGAGCCCGCTGTCGCCAAGGGCTTCACGATCATGCGCACCTACTACACGCTCGACGGCAAGGAGATCGACCTCGCGAGCGCCACCGGCGGCAAGAGCGAGATCGCGCAGAACGAGCGCCTCGTCGCCGTCCTCAAGATCGAGAGCGACGAGGCCGCCGGTCGCGTCCTTCTCGTCGACCGCCTGCCGGCCGGGCTCGAGATCGAGAACCCGCGCCTCGTTGACAGCGGCGACATCAAGAGCCTCGACTGGTTGCGGACGACGCGCCGCCCGGAGCACACCGAGTTCCGCGACGACCGCTTCGTCGCCGCCTTCGACCTCTGGGGCGCGCAGAGCAGCAGCAGCGAGTCCGAGGAAGGGTCCGACGAGACAGCCAGCGAGGAGGAAGGCAATAGGGCTTCGAAGGGTGCTACGGCGCCCGCCGCCACCGCGACCGTTGCCTACGTCGTGCGCGCCGTGACGCCCGGCTCCTTCGTCCACCCGGCCGCGACCATCGAGGACATGTACCGGCCCGAGCGCTACGCGCGCACCGGTGCGGGGACCCTGATCGTGAAGCCGAAGAGCTAGAGAACGAGAAATGATTTTCTCGTTCCCCAAGAAGCGGCAAGTCGCAGAGAAGGCTGTCTCCGCCACCCCCGATCGCACCTCGCGATGGAGAACGCCGCTCCCCCTGCCTCTGCGGCTTGCCGCCTGTGCCCTCGCGGCGGTGGCCCTCGCGGTCGCCGCCGCAGGCGTCACGCTCGAGATCGTGAAACGCGACATCGGCCCGCTTCCGCTCGCGGCCGCCGAAGCGGAATCGGTCACGGTGCTCGACCGCAACAACCACCTGCTGCGCGCCTTTACCACCAAGGACGGCCGCTGGCGCCTGCCGCTCGAGGTGAGCGAGGTCGATCCGCGCTACCTCGCGATCCTCATGGCCTACGAGGACAAGCGCTTCTACGACCACGGCGGCGTCGATCTGCGCGCCATCCTGCGCGCGAGCTACCTGCTGGCGCGCCACGGTGAGATCCTGTCCGGCGGCTCGACGCTGACCATGCAGGTGGCGCGCCTGCTCGACGGCAAGCATGAGCGCACCGGTGCCGGCAAGCTCCGCCAGATCGCCCGCGCACTGCAGCTCGAGGAGACGCTGTCGAAAGACGAGATCCTGCGCCTTTACCTGCGCCTCGCCCCGTTCGGCGGCAACATCGAGGGCGTGCGCGCGGCCTCCCTTGCCTACTTCGGCAAGGAGCCGAAGCACCTCTCGGCTGGCGAGGCCGCATTGCTCGTCGCGCTCCCTCAGTCGCCCGAGCGCCGCCGCCCGGACCGCAACAACGAGGCCGCCCGCAAGGCGCGCGACCGCGTGCTCGACCGCGCGGTCGAGGAGGGCGTGCTGTCCAAGGCCGAGGCCGAGCGCGCCAAGGGCGAGCGCGTTCCGCGAAAGCGCCTCGAGGTCCTGAAGCTTGCCCCGCACCTCTCGGAAGCCGAGGTCGCCGCGCATCCCGCGACCCGCGTCCATCGCCTGACGCTTGACCGGAATATCCAGTCCGCCATCGAAAAGCTGACCAGCGAGCAGACGAAGCTCCTCGGCCCGAAGCTGTCGGCCGCCGTGCTCGTCGTCGACCACGCGACAGGCGAGGTCCTGGCTCACGTCGGCTCCGCCGACTATCTCGACCGCGACCGCCAGGGCGCCATCGACATGACGGACGCCATCCGCTCGCCGGGCTCGACCCTGAAACCCTTCATCTACGGCCTCGCCTTCGAGCAGGGCATCGCCCATCCCGAGACACTGATCGAGGATCGCCCGACCCGCTTCGGCACCTACACGCCCGAGAACTTCGACGAAGCGTTCCACGGCACGGTGACGATCCGCGAGGCGCTCGGCAATTCGCTCAACGTCCCGGCCGTGAAGGTGCTGGCTGCCGTCGGACCCGGCCGCCTCATGGGCCGCTTCCGCCGTGTCGGCATCGTCCCTCAGTTGCCGGCCAACACCAGACCCTCGCTCGCCATCGCCCTCGGCGGCCTCGGCATGACACTCAAGGATCTGGCGACGCTCTACGCCGACCTTGCGCGCGGCGGCGAGCCGGTCACGCTCAAATGGCATCGCGACGCGCCGACAGCGACGCCCGCGGCCGCGCGCCGCCGCCTGCTGACCCCCGTCTCGGCCTGGTACGTCACCGACATCCTGCGCGATGCGCCGCCGCCTCCGAACGCCAAGGGCGGGGCCATCGCCTACAAGACCGGCACCTCCTACGGCTATCGCGACGCCTGGGCGGTCGGCTTCGACGGCCGCCATGTCGTCGCCGTCTGGGTCGGCCGCCCGGACGCCGCCTCGACGCCCGGCCTCATGGGCCGTCTCTCCGCCGCGCCGATCCTGTTCGACGCCTTTGCGCGCATCGCCGAGCGCCCGGCGCCGTTCCGCTCGGCCCCGGCGGGCGCCATGAAAGCGACCGGCACGTCCCTGCCGCCGCCGCTCAAGCGCTTCCGCGGCCCAGCCGATGATGCGATCGCCAAGGGCCCGTTCCTGGACCCCCCGGTGCTGATCTCCTTCCCCCCGGACCGCTCCGAACTCGACATCGCCGAGCGGGAGGCCGAGCCGTTGATCATCAAGGCCGAGGGCGGCGCGCTGCCGCTCACCTGGATGGTCGACGGCGCCCCCGTGACCTCCGATCCCCTGCGCCGCGAGGTGGAATGGCAGCCGGACGGGCGCGGCTTCGCCAAGCTGACCGTCATCGACGCCAAAGGCCGCGCGGATCGCGTCACCGTGCGCCTGCGCTGACCGGATGAGGACGGGCCGTCATGGCAAAGCCGCAACCGGCGCGCTAAGGTTCTCGCCTGATCGCGGGGCAGGGCGCCCTCACCCGCGCAGCGTCATGGCGGAGCCAATTCGCATGGATGGGGAGAGGTCGCGCAGCGCATGCTGCGCGGGTGAGGGGGCCCTGCACTTCGAGGCGACAGAGCGACAGGATGGTTACACTTTGAGACGAGCAGCGACCGCCCTAGTCACATGGCTCGGTATTGCCGCCCTGCTCGCGGCGCACGCCGCCAAAGCCGAGGAGACCGTCCCCAGCCTGCCCGCGCTCGCCGCCGACATCTCGCAGACCTCCGTCTCCGGCATCTCCTCCGGCGCCTACATGGCCGGCCAGTTCCAGGTCGCCCACGCGAGCGTTGTCGTCGGCGCCGCCATCATCGCCGGCGGCCCCTACGGCTGCGCGGAGAGCGCCTATGCCGACGTGATGTCGGGCCCGGGCCTCGCGCTTCTCAATCTGTCGAAGGCCGTCAACGGCTGCATGCTGAACGCGCTCGCCCTCTGGGGCATCCCCGACGTTCCCCGGCTGGTCGAGAAAACGAAAAGCCTCGCAGAGGCCGGACGCATCGATCCGCTGTCGAGCCTCCTCGGCGACCGGGTCTATCTCTTCTCCGGAGAGAACGACCGCACCGTCGTCCCCGCCATCGTCGAGGCGGCCTATGCTTATTACCGCGGGCTCGGCATTCCCGAAGAGAACCTCGCCTTCGTCACCGACACGCCGGCCGGACATGCCTTCGTCACCGACGCCGGCGGCCTGTCGTGCGAGCTCACCGGCAAGCCGTTCGTCGTCGATTGCGACTACGACCAGGCGGGCAGCGTCCTCCAGCACATCTACGGGCCGATGGCCGCGCGCGCCGCAACGCCGGGAGGCGTCTTCCAGGAGTTCGACCAGCGGCCCTTTGCGGAGGGAATAGCCAACCACGGCATGGCGAGGCGCGGCGTGGTCTACATCCCCCCGAGCTGCGCCGGGGGGACGACGTGCCGGGTCCACATCGCCTACCACGGCTGCACCCAGAACCGCGCCGTGGCGGGCGATGCCTTCGTGCGCGGCTCCGGCTACGCCAACTGGGCCGACGCGAACGCGCTCATCATCCTCTTTCCCGAGGTCTCCGCCTCGCCCGTCAACCCGCAGGGCTGCTGGGACTGGTGGGGCTACACAAGCGACGACTATCTGACGCGGAAGGCGCCGCAGATCGAGATCGTCTACCGCATGCTCGAAGAGCTCGGAAAGCCGCGGCCCTGATGCTCTCAGAGCCGCTGGCCACAACGCTCTCGACAGCCGGGTTGAGCGGGCCGCCACGATCCGATAGACCATGACCGCGTTGGGACGCGGAGGGGATCGATCGATGCGAGGTGCGACGGGCCGAGCCTGGACGGGTCACGTCTGGAGGTCCCGGGCCTGGACATCCGGGCCGGCGCACGGCGCACGGGGCAAACCCGCGACGCGCCTGACGGAGGCTCTGTCGGCTCTCTTCGCCGCGGCCGCCCTGGCCGTCGCCGCCACGCCGGTCGTCCTCGAGCAGACCGCCGAAGGGTCACGCCCGGACGAGGCCGCCGGAACCACCTCCCCCCGCACCGGGCTCGCCCCTCCCGGCCGCGAGGTGATGTTCGCCGGCTACGGCGGCGTGCCTTACACTTACCCGAGCGACGTCGGGCTCAAGAAGGACGGTCTCCACGACCTCACCGCCAGGGATGTCGCCTGGGACGGCAAGCCCTTCGTCAACCCGATCTACTATGGCGCGCGCATCGTCCGCTTCGGTGCCGGCCGCCTCGGCGCCATGCTCGATTTCACCCATTCGAAGGCGCTCGCCCGCCTCGACGAGGATGTCACCTTTCAAGGGACGCTGAACGGCGCCCCGGCGCCCGAGCGTGCGCGGCTGCGCGACATCTTCCGCAAGCTCGAGGCGAGCCACGGCCACAACATGCTGACGCTGAACGGCCTCCTGCGGCTGCCGAGTTTTTCGCTGGGCCTTCAGCCCTATGTCGGCCTCGGCGCCGGCGTGTCGCTGCCCCATTCCGAGGTTCATCTCGCCAGCGCCGACAAGAGGACCTACGAGTACCAGCTTGCGGGCCCCGTTGCGCAGGCGCTGATCGGCCTCGAGCTGCGCACGGCGCGCGTCTCCTATTTCATCGAGTACAAGTTCACGTTCGCACCTTACGGGATGCCGCTCAGCGAGCGCGAAGGCTCCTGGCTGCCGCTCGATCTCTGGAGCCAGTTTCGGAACTGGTGGACCGGCGCGGAGCCGCCCGGCGGCCGTCTGACCACGACCTTCGTGAGCCACCAGGGCATCTTCGGCCTCGGCATCCGCTCCGCCCCCGTCGCCGCACCCTGACGCGCCGTCGGACCAGAGCTCACTCGGGCGAACGCCTGGGACCGGATCCACGCACGCGTCCGCAGCCTAAAGCGTTTTCAAGCGAAGTGGACACCACTTCGCATTAAGAAAACGCGTCAAACCAAAAACCAGAGAGCCTCGCGTCTGAGCCTGCCAGAGGCGAACAGGCTCTAGCGAAATGAGACAGCAGCGCGTCAGAAGCGCCGCAGCAACCGTTCGAGATAATCGAGCTCGGCCGGGGCGCGCGTCGCTTCGCCGAGCCTGCGGCGCAGCTCCTCCAGGATCTCGCGCGCCCGCTGCACATCGATCTGATCCGGCACCTTGACCGACGTGCCGAGGTCCGGTCCCTGCGTGCGCTGCGGGCGTCCGAGCGGATCGCGCGGCGTATCGCCCGACTGACCGTAGCGCTGCGGCATGTTGCGCATCATTTCCTGCGCCATGTTCTGCGCACCCTGGCGCATCTGGTCGAGCGCGCGGCCCTGCTGCTCGGTCGCCTCCTCGAGATCGCCGCGCTCGAGCGCCTCTCCGGCGCCCTGCATGGCGCCCTCGGCGTCCTGAAGCTGCTGGCTCGAGGAGCCGCCCTTCTCGCGCATCTGCTTCTGCAGTTGCCCGAGCCGGTCCTTGAGCGCGCGCTGACGCTGCGTGAGGTCGTCGAGACCACGCCGTCCCGCGCCCTGGCCGAGCTGATCGCCACGCCCCTGCTGACCCTCGCCGCCTTGCGCGCGCTGGCCGCCGCGCCCGCGCTGCGCCTGATCCGACTGTCCCGGCGGCGCGCCGATGTCGCCCTGCTGCCCGTCACCGCCCATGCCCTTCATGCCGGGCGGCGGCTTCTGATCGTTCCCCTGTCCGCCGTCCTCCTGCGCGCGCTGCTCGCCGAACGTGTCGTCCATGAGCTGCTGCTGGTCGCCGACCATGTTGCCCAGCTCTTCCATCATCTTCATCATCTCGCGGGTTTTCTGCGCCTGGTCCTTGTCCTGGCGACCCGCCTGCAGGCGCTCCATGAGATCCTGCATTTCGGAAAGAAGCTGCTGGGCCTGCTCGCGCGCGCCGTTTTTCGCCATCTCCTCGAGATTGCGCATCATGCGCTCAAGGTCGTCCTGGGCGAGCGACTGCTCGTCCGGGTTCTGGCCGTCCTGCGGCTCACCCTCCTGGTTTTCCTGCGCGAGCTGCTTCATGAACTCGTTCAGCGCCTGACGCAGCTCCTGCATCAGTTGCTTGATCTCTTCCTCGGACGCACCGTTCTCGAGCGCCTTGGAGAGCTTGTCCTGCGCCTCCTTGAGGGCGCGCTCGGCATCCGAGAGGTTTCCGTCCTCGATCCTGAGCGCGATCTGCCAGAGCTGGTCCACGACGCTCTTCGTGCCTGCCCGCGAACGGTCGCTCAAGAGCCGATACCGCGCCGTCCTGAGACCCAGATACACGCGCGGATCGTCGATGAAGCCGTCGGGCTCAAGCGTCAGGGCGTCGAGCGCGAATACCACCGTCGGGCGGTAGCGGCTGTCCTCCATGAGCTTCTTGCGCTGCTCGACGATGGCGCGCGCGAGCGGCTGCGTGAACTGGCGCTCGGGCAGGATCATTTCGAAGCCCGGGCTTTGCCCGATCTGCCCCGCGACATCCTTCGCCTCGAGCGTCATGACGACCTTGCGGCCCGCCCAGGGATGGGAGGCCATCTCGAAATAGGTGTGCGCCTCTGCCGAGGTCGCGTTGGGCCGCGGCAAGCGCAGCTCGAGCTTGGGCGGGCGCAGGAGCGGCGCGCGGGGGCCGCGCAGCGGCTCGGGACGCGCCCACGCCTTCTCCGGATCGCGCGGCGGATCGGGAAGCTTCTTGAGCTTCACGCCGGCGGAGGCCACGCCGTAGTCGTCCTCGACCTTGTAGGTGAGCTTGAGCGAGCCGCGCGGCGTTAGCTCGGGCAGCCGCGAGAGCGAGATCCTGGGAAGCTGGTCGGGGATCACCACGATGTCCCAGGCGGCAAGCTCCGACCCGCCGGCGAGCGCGCGCACCCGCGCCGAGCGGGTCATCTCGGTGCGGACCTCCTTGAGGTCGCCGACATCCGTCTCGGGCTTGGCCTCGAAGCGCTCGGCGGCGGCTGTCTCGCCCTTGGGGACTGTCGGCGTCACCTCGACGGTGAGCGGCGCTGATCCCATGCCGCCGACGCGCACGATGAGGACGCTCCGGGTCGGAACCTCGGGCAGCCGCGCCTTGCCGTCGGCGTCGGCTCCTCCCGCGGCAGGCTGCGCCCGCACGCCGCCGGCGCCATCCGCCAGCATGACCGGCGGACGTCCCGTGTACGCGGGCGGCGTCAGCCAGGCATCGAGCCGCGCCTGCGAATCGGTATGCACCGCGGCAAACGTGAACGCATCCCGCACGCGCTCGCCGACGCGGTCGCCGAGAAGGCCGGTGAGGCCCACGAGACCGAGCAGCAATGCGGCGCGGATGGCAAACGGATCGAAGCGGTCCGTGCGCGGCCGCGGCTTGCCGGACCTGAGCTTGCCGAGCAGCGCCGCCATGCGCGCCCGATGCGCCTGCCAGATCGCCTGCGTCGCGGGGTCCGAGGACGGCGCGCTCAGCGTATCCTCATAGGACGTCGCCGGCCGATGCGGCACGCCGGACACGCGCTCGATGCGCCGGATGGCGTCCTCGCGGGAGGGCCAGGCGATGCGCGAAAAGGAGGCGAGCGCGACGGCGAGCGCCAAGCCGAACAGCCCGAGGACCACCACATGCAGCGGCAGCGGCAGGCGGGGCCAAAGGCCCGCATAGGAGACGAGGAGGAAGACGGCGATGACGGCAATGACGAGCCACAGCTTGAGCCATACCTGCTCGAGCACGACCGCCATGCGGGCGCGCCAGATCTTGCGCTCGAACGAACGATCGGCCGCTCGCGGCCCCTGATCCATCTCCATGGCACCAAACCTAGCATGGGCCCCGGGGGCAGGTTCATTACAAACCGCTAACGTTCACAGGCCTCGCCCGGATCCGGTAAGCGGCCAACATCCTGAAAAACGGTAGGGAATCGCGCTTGCTGAATTTGGGCCCGTGCCTTCGCCCGAGACGGCCCCTTGGCGCCGCCACGGGCGCGGGCCCGGCCCGTCATGCTTCCTCACCCCGGGCTGAATACCTAGCCCGCGAGCCACGGCGGCAGGCGGTCGAGGCCGATCAGGTCGTCGTAGGACGGCCGCGGCCGCACGACGGCGTAGGCTGCGCCGTCGACCAGCACCTCCGGCACCAGAAGGCGCGTGTTGTACGTGGACGACATCACCGCGCCATAGGCGCCGGCCGTCATCACCGCCATCAG